>Ga0102860_1000264_pt1 | contig 12616 bp, 7 predicted proteins | sample Colrivmeta1449A3_FD_84496 | JGI IMG/M metagenome (GOLD analysis project Ga0102860, IMG submission 84496) | Estuarine microbial communities from the Columbia River estuary - metaG 1449A-3 | ecosystem: Environmental > Aquatic > Marine > Intertidal zone > Estuary | place: USA: Columbia River Estuary...
TGAAGTAGTAGAACAATTAAGAACTACTCAACCTACAGTACAACCAGTAGGAGAAGTTAAAGAAGGAGTAGTAGAACTATTTGAAGCTAAACCACATCTATCTCAAATTGGTACACCTCAACAATATTCTGAATGGATTAACTATCTTACTACTCAAGGTAAATTAGCAGGTACACAAGCTACTGATATACTTTATCATGGTACAGATAAAGAATTTGATTCTTTTGATAAAACAAAAAGGGGTAGTGCAACAGGAGAATCATATTTTCAAGATGAAGAACAAACACCTATAGATTCTTTGAATGCATTTTTCTTTTCAACAGAACCTGCTGTTTCAGAACAGTATGGATTACTAAGAAGACTTAATCAAGTACAAAGTATTGCAACATTGTTACAATATGGAAGAACTAGTCCAGAAAGATATAAAAGTTTAAAAAATTATTCACCTGAATTAGCTGATCATCTTAGAGAAAAACAAAAAGAGCTTAATACAGAAGATTTTTCTAAATATTTAGAAAGCATAACTCTTAAATATAGTAAAGTTAATGATGATTTAGGTGAAGGTTTTTTAAATGAATATAATAATTATATAAGACTTGGTAAACAATTAAAAGATATTCTAAATAAAAAGCAAGATATTCTTTCTGGTAAATATGTTCATGAAACATTTAGTAAACAATATCCAAATTTAAGTATATATTTATATGATAAACCATATGATAGTACAAGAATTGACCCTAAAGGTAAAATTTCAAGAGGTAAATATGATGGTAAAAACATTACAGAACTTACAGAAACTCAATTTGATGACTTATTAAGTATTGGTAATGCAAGTTATAAAAAAGGAATTGATACTATAAATAGTAAACTTAAAAAAGCTAAAATTACTCCTATACTTTATAGAGTTCTTCTTAATGTGCAAAAACCATTAGTAAAAGATTTTGAAAATAAACCTTTTGTTAATCAAGCTTATGAAGCTGGAGCACAATATGAAGCAAGTAAACTTACTAATCAAGCAGCAAAATCAAAAGGCCAGTATGATTCTGTAATATTTAAAAACATACTTGATCCATACCTTTCTGATAACTACGGAGTTTTTGAACCAGAACAAGTATATATTCTTGGAGGAACAGAAGATACAGAAGGATTTAAAGAGTTTGTATCCGGTCAACCTACTGTACCAGTAAGAGAAATAAAACCCGGGGTAGCAGAACTATTTGAATCTAATCCTGAATTAGCTAACAGGGTATATGAAGCTTTGGGATTTGTTACTGGTTTAGATAAACTTAAATCTCAAGATTTAAAAACCAAAGTTGGTGAAAGCTTTGGTAGTATAAAATCTACAGGTGAAATGTTAAGAAATTATATTTCCGGAGACTTTGCAAATGAATTTAAATTAACTCAAGAACAAGTGGATTTGTTAATAGAGATAGTTAATATGGGAGAGGATAACATTGGTACCAACCCTTATGTTGATTATGAGGACTATTCAGAGGCAGAACAGAAAAAGTATAATTTAAGAGATAAGACTGAAGAAGATGTTGATAATGAATGGGCAAGAATAAAGTATAAATTTCCAAATCTATCAAAAGAAGATATATGGAAAACTACAAGCATAAATGATATTGGCCGATCTATAGATAGGAATTTTAAATGGGCTTTGTTGTATGAACTCACAGGAGAATCAGATTTACCTAATAATCTTGTAGAACTTGAGCTTGCTAAAGTAACCCCACAACAAAAACAACAAGCTCAACAATTATACTCTCAATATCTTGAACAAAATCCTAATGGAGATATAGAAGGATTTAAAAACTTTGTATCTACTCAACCTACTGTAGAACCTGAAGATAATTATGAAATGTCTTTAGAAGAAGAATTAAGAATAAAAGAAAACGAATTAAAATTTTTACAAGAAATTTCTGAAGAATCTAATGAAACTAGAATAGAATTAATTGTAGTAAATAATCTTAAAAAAATTACACCTCAAAGTGCTCAAAGAGAAACTGGAGGTAAAGCAGGTATAAAAAGAGATATTGATAGTTCTTTCTTGAATAATAATGGTTCAACAGTAGAAGGTGCTGCTGAAGATATTTGGATGGATTTAGATATTTCATATCAAAATATGTATGATGTTCAGGATATTAGAAATATGATTATAGATATTTTAATGACAGGAAAGAAAAAGTACATTGAAGATTATACACCTAATTTTAATCTAATAGAAAATATTAAATCAGATATTGCTTTATTAAAAGAAAAAATAAAACAAAAGAAAACTGAAGGGTCAATAAATACAAATTTAAACTTATTTGGTTTAGAAGGATTTAATATTCCGAATACAGGAGACTCATGTTAATTATAATTTGTATATTTAAATAAAGAACTATAATGCCTTGTAGAATTAAGATAAAACAGTTTGCAGAAAAATTAGTAGAAGATCTTGCTAAAGATGGTCTTGGTAAAAGAATTGACATTGCAAAAAGACATGCTCAAAGAGTAAATGAAGACTTAACAGCTTATATAAATCAATATAGACCTGCTAATGATAAAATTGATCTACTTAAAGTTCTAGATTACCAAATACAAGGTGACTTTTTAAATCCGGTAATCACAATACCTAAACAGTTAATTGATCATTACTATGAGTTAGAGGTTCAAAAAGAGTTAAAAGAATATAAGAAAGCTGAAAATGAAGCTAGATCAATTCAAAAACAAGATGCAAGAAGACTTGGTATTACAGATAAAGAGTATACAGATAATTATCTTTTTGATGAAGTAACCAATGAATTAAATTTTGATAAAGCACTAGAAGCTCAAAGAGATTTAGAAATTGCAGAGAAACTTGGTGAAAAATTTAGAGAAGCTTTTAATATAAACTATTACATTGTAACTCCAGATGAAGCAGCAATATTATTACAAAATAGTCCAACTCCTTTTAAATCAAATGTATCAGCATTTTTCTACGGAGATAATGTTTATTTTGTAAAGGGTAGATTTAATTCATCTAATGTAATACATGAATTTGCCCACCCACTAATTAAGGGTATTGCATATCAAAATAAAAAACTATTTGATAATTTATATGCTCAACTAGAATTATCTGATACAGGTAGATTAGCAAAACAAAGAGTAAGAAATGAATACCCTGAATTAGAAGAAGGTTCTGAAAGATTTAAAGAAGAAGCCATAGTAACTGCTATGGAAATGGATGCAGAAAATAAACTTAATAATATAAAGTCTGATGACACAATATTTAAACAGTTTATGGATAAATTGATTTATGCATTAAAACAAGTTATTAAAAAATTAATGGGTAGAGAAGTAAAATTAGCTAAGCTTGATACTACTACATCATTAAATGATCTTGTTGATATGATGATCAATAAAGATTTTGTTATTACTGATTTGCAATATCAAAAATCTATGTTTGCTGAAATGAAAAAAGAAACAGAAGATTTTATAAAAGCATTAGAAAAAACAAATACTAAGGATTTTATTCAGATAATTGATGATACTCATAGTTTTATGAAGTATCAATTAAATCTTTTAAGAAATTCTCCTAAAAGATTAAGAGAAGAATTACAAGAAGAAGGGGGATTGAATGTTATTAAAAACATAAGAGATTACTTAGAACCATTTAAGACTACGGGTTTAAATCTAACAGAAGATGATCTTAATAATATCATTACTGCATTAGAACAAAGAGAAAATGATTTTAGAACAAGATCTTTAGCTTTTATAAATAGTGTTAATGAAATAGATGTATTTACAAGAAAAGTAGAAGAGGTTTTAAATAACTTAAAAGAGAATAATAAACATTTAACTGTTGATGGAATAGCTAAAGTTAAGTATTTTAAAAACTTACTTAAAGGTGAACAAGACTTTATTAGAAGTACTATAAAACTTTTGAAATTAGATAGTACAAATCCATTAATTGGAAAGTTATCTGGTATAAATACTCAATTGGAAAATACAATTGATCTTACTGATGAGTTGACTCTAGAGTTTGCTAAAGAATTTTTTATTGACAATACAGAATTAATGGCTGAAAATATTGTTGCTGATTTTAAATCAGGAGCCAGACAGGTATTAAATAAAGAAGGTTTTACAGAAGAACAAATACAAGAATTTTTTGAAGACATCTTTGATAAGATAGACAATCAAAGAATGAAAAATATTAATGCTAATCAATTAAAACTTCCTAGGATACCTAAAGGTATTCAAACTTTAATGGATAGAATTCAAACTTATACAGTTAAAAGAATAACAGCTGATACAATAAGTGACTATATAGAAGGTAAGACAGAAGATTTAGGTTTACTTACAGCAATGTTTACACCTACTGGTAATATGGATGATCTTCTTGGTTCTGTATTTAGATATGTAAGACAAAAATTAGCTCAGACAGAAAGTGAAAGTTATGATCAGTTAAATAAAATGGCTGATCAATTAAATCCTTTATTTATTGCAGCAGGTATTGATCCTACTAATACTACTGAGATGAAAAACTTTTTTCTTACAGTAGATAAAGTTCCGGATGTTAATCCCGAAACAAATGAAGTTTCTGAATATGAGATTTATACATTTATAGATAAGTTTAAAAATTGGAGATATGATCTTGCTGTATTAGAAAATAACTTAGTTATTGCTAGAAAAAAAGGTAATAAGGATGATATTAAAACTGCTATATCTGCATTAGCTGAATTTAATGAAAAGTACATGCATAGACCTTATAAACAAGTTGTTTATGATGTAAGAAAAATATGGAATACAGATAATGAAGTATATGATCCTTCAACAAAACAAACAATTACTGTATCTGCTAGTGTATCTTTGGATGCTTATATAGAAAGACAAAAAGCATTAGAAAAATTAAGTGTTATAAATAATAATTCAGCATGGACAGAATTAGATGATGTATTAGATTTTACTCCATCAAAAGAGGCACAGATTGAATATGATGCTTTATATACTTTAACTTTACCAAATGGTCAATATAAATCAGGTGAAGAACTTCAAAAAGTTTTAGTAAGAAGAAAATACAGACAAGAATCTTCTAGATTTTATAAGTTTGAAACAGATCTTAATAAATATCAAAATGACTTAAATCACTTTGCTAAAGTTATTTTACCAGCAGAAGGAATTACATTAGATGAAAATCCTGAAGAATTTAAAAGAAGGATAGATCAGTTTATTGCTAAAACTACCCGTATATCTTATTCTGCAAAATATTTTGAAGATAAAACTAATATTCTAAATAGAATAAAAGAACTACAAGTCCGCAGTAAAAATAATCCTACCGTAAAGAAACTTAATGAACTTTATGAAGAAAGATTTAGAATTGTAAATAATGTTACTGATAAAGATGGTCAACCAAATGGTTTAAACTTAAGAGAAGGTTCAGCACAAAGACTTCTTGAAATAGAAGAAGAAATCATTCAATTGCAAGGTACATTTGATAAAAAATCTGGATTAACACCAAAGGAATCTAAAAGACTTTTTTATCTTGAAACTTATGTGTTTAAGAAAAATAGTAAAATTATTCCTACTCAAAAAGATATAGATGATTTTACTGCTTTAACAAATAAAAAGAATGAACTTGGTATGTCTACATTAGAGGCATCAGAGTTAAGAAAAAAATATTCTGAGTTAAATGAACTAAGAGATATTGTACCTACTGACTATTACATTACTGCTTTAAATAAAGCACTTGAAGGTACTGATGTTGAACCACTTACATTAGAGACAGTTGATGATTTTGTACGTAATAAATTAGCTGTAGCTGAAGCATTTGAAAAAAGTAAAGTATTTAAAGATTGGTTCTTAAGTAATCACGTAGTAAGAGATGTTTGGAATGAAGAATTAAATAATGGTGAAGGTGGATATGATACAGGATATGCAAGAATAAAAGTTTGGAGTGTAGAAAGACCAAATGATTCTTCTTATTATAAGAAAACAAAAATCATTAGTCCAATTACAGGAAAAGAAATTACTGTAGATGGAGCTCCTATTGCTAAGTATACTAAATCTTATATTAAAGATGAGTATAGAACTATACCTAGAGGAAAATCAGATGACTATATAGGTACTGTTATAGATAATAGAGGTAATTATTTACCTAGAGAAGATGCTACAGATAATAAATATCTTAATAAAGATTATTATGAAATGAAAGCTTCTAATAGTCCTAAGTTTAAGCTTCTTGAAAAACTAAAACAAAATTATCTTGAAGTTCAAAAAGAGTCTCCTTATTCATCAAGACTTTATTTAGATTTAGCTAGATTTAGACAAAGAACAACTTTAGAGTATATTAGATCTGGTCAAGGAAAACAAGAAGCAAAAGATAAATTAACTGCTGCAAAAACAGGTTTAGAATATATTAAATCTATATTTCAAAAGAAAGCAGATGATGCAGAAGTATATGGGTTTAATTTAGAAGAGCATATGATGTATGTTCCTACTGATTTACAAGGAAATGCATTATCTAAAGTTCCAGTGAGAGGTACATATAAACTTGATATAAAAGAAACTTCTACAGATGTTTTAAGAGCAATGTGGGATTATATGTATTCTCTTAATGAGCAAAGAGCTCTAATAAAAGAAGAACCTGTAATGAATGCTATACTTGATGTATTATCTGATGATGCAAATGCAATTAAAAGATTAGATCAAGCAAGTAGTTCTTTATTAAAAGCTACAAATAAAATTAAAAATTTAGCTAAAAATACAGATACAGATAGAAGAGTTACTGCATTATTAGATTTTATAAATAGAACATTTTATGGTAAAAGAGTTAGTGATTTTCAAGCTGATAATCCGTGGATTACTAAACTAACGTCTAAGTTAATGGGTTTCAGTAGTTTTGCTTTCTATTCATTAAATCCTGTATCATCACTAAAAAACCGTGGTGGTATGCAATTTAACAAACTTATTGAAGTTGCTGGTGGTAAAAACATAAATGTTAAAACTATGGCACAAGGTAAGTTTAGAGCAGCAAAAGCTACATGGGAACTTGGTACTAAAGGTTATTATGCAAAAGGTGCTAAACCTTTAGATACACAAATTATAGATAGTTTAGATTTAGTACCGGGTAAAGCAAGAACAGAATTTGGTAGAGCTTCTACAAGATCATTTGTAACAGATTTCTTTGATAGAAACTGGTTATATTCTGATAGAAAACTAATGGAAGTTAATGCTTCATTAGAATTAGGATTTGGTATGATGTATCATCAAATGGTTGATCAAGTACAATCTGGTGGTTCAGTAACTCAAATTCCTTATTCTGAAGCATTTGAACTTGATCAAAATAATATTTTAAAGTTAAAAGAAGGTATAAATCCTGAATGGGGTCCAAATAATGTAGATCATACTGTAACTACAGGAGATACATTAGAAAGTTTGGCTAAAAAATATCACATGTCTGTAGAGGAATTGATGGCTAAAAATAAAATTAAAAAAGAAAGAGCTCTTGCAGAAGGTGAACAATTAATAATTGGTAGAAGTAAAAGATTTAATGATTTTAAATTTAAAGTCTATGATGCTAACGTTAGATTAAATGGTTTAACTAATCAATTAGATTCACCTTTAGCTGAAAAGAACTTACTATATAATACTTTCTTCTTCTCTAGAAGGTTTATTACTGGTTTATTTTTAAATAGATTTCAGTTTGATACTTCAAAAAATAATTTAGGTGGGGATGTATATAATTGGAATACTAATGAACTTACTAGAGGATTTTATATAGATGCATTATCAGCAATAAAAAAGATGTTGAAAGATGCTGATTATATGAGACATTATATGACAGATAGAGAAAAGGCTGCATTAAAGAAAATGTTGGTTGAAACAGCTTATATCATAACACTTATGCTCTTAGCTGCTATTGTATTTGGATATGATGATGATGATCCAGATAGATTCAAAAAAATGAAAGAAAGAGAAAAAGATTATGGTTTACAAGGTTGGGTAGCTAACCATGCCCTATATCAGGTACTAATGATACAAAAAGAAAACCAACTATTTAATCCTATTTTTGGAGCTCAGGATTGGTTAGACTTTACAAAATCAAGTACTATAGTTGTGCAACCTACCATAGGTAGCTTACTAAAGATAACCAAAGATTTATTTTATTTAGTTACTGGAGATGAATCAGCATATTATAAACAAGATGTTGGTCCATATGATTGGCAAGAAAAAGAATCTGCAAAAGTTTTAAATCATTTCCTATCTTCATTAGGATTTACAGGTAAAAATTATTCACCTATTTGGGCAATTAAAAAGAAAGAACAATTTGAAAATTTAAGATAAAATGGCAAAAACTAATACAACAACAGTTAAAATTTATAAGAGTAATAAAGTATCCCGTCCAGGAGTGCATGCAAAATCTAAAAGTTCTAAACTTAAGAAGTCTAAGAACTACAAGAAAGCTTATAGAGCTCAAGGAAGATGAATAACTGGGGTATTTATTTAACATTTTTCTTTCCTCATGAAAGATTTTTAATAGGATGGGAATTTCTAGAGCCTGATGATAATTTAGATTATAATAGTTTTATTATATCACTAGGTTTTGTTATTATAGGTATTGACTGGAACTAAAAAAAAGGGGAACCAAATGGCTCCCCTAAAATTATTCATCTTCTTCTTCACAACAGTCACACTCTTCACTTTCTTGAAGACCATAGTGATTATCAAACCAATCTCTAGCATCAGCTTTAGATTGTCTTTCATAACAACCACAATACATACTATTAGCACCTGCTAAGTATGCTTCAATCATTGCTTTCTTGAATGCTACTGGATGCATCTGTGTCAACTTTAATAAATTTACTTAGTTCAGGTCTAAAATATCCAGGTCCTTTCAAGATTTTTCCATCCTCTCTCAATACTGGTTTACCGTCTTTATCTAATTTACTCATATTACTTTCTTGTATTTCATTAAATACATCTTCTATAATATGTTGCATACCATGTTTAAGAATAGTTCCACATAAAATATATAACTGGTCACCTAATGCATCTGCAACATCTACTAATGCTTTTTTATGACAAGCTTCTAAGTACTCATCATTTTCTTCTTTCATTAATGTATGTCTCAGATCAAATTCAGAATGAGATAATAATCTTGGCCATCTACCATTTTCTTGACCAAATGCTTTGTGGAATTTTTCCACTGCTTCAAGTTGTTTTTTCATACTGCTAAAATAAAAAAAATAGGGATAGCTTTATACTATCCCTATAAAATTAAAAGAAATCAGGTGCAGAATCTGAATTATTATCAGTTTCATTAAAGTCAAGATCAAAATTATCTTTTTCAGCAAATGGTCCATCTAAATCTTCTATAACTACAGGTGCTTCAAAAGTATTGCCTATAGGATCAGTATAGGAAAGTATTTCTTCTTTTTCAAACTGCTCATAATCTTCAGGAGATGGTTCTAAAGATACTACATCTTTATCTAAAGCAAATGGAACTTCCTCAGCTTCATTAGTGTCTTCAATAATTTCTTCTGATTGGTGCAAAACTGCTTCTATTTCTATCTCTTCTTGCACCACTTGATTATCAGATAGTTCTGCTTCAGCAATCTGGTCTAGAATATTAGTCTGTCTTGGATCTGCATACAAAGGATCTACCATTTGCAATTCTTCCTCAACTGGTTCACTAACTACAGCAATAGGTTGAACTGGTTGACTAAAATCACAAATTGTTCCTATAAAGTAATGTAAGATTCTTTGGTCTTCCATCCAAGTCTTAGGATGTGATAATTGTAATGCATCAGTTACATAATTATAAAAGGCCCATAAACTATCTGTATTAGCAAATACATGATTTGGTTTCTTCATTTGATCTCTTACCATACTAGATTGTTCTGTAGTAAGTATCTCATACTCAGCAAAGAGCACACCCAAAAGTTGAGACTGTTTTCTTTTATTAAGTGTTACTACTTCCATAGCAGCTTTATCAGAACATAACTGATTATAATACATGTTTGCATTAGTAATATAATTATCAATAGTAGCTTTTGTCTCTGTGTCTGCAGAACCTGTGTGTTTTCTAACCCAGCTACCAACTTCTCCAGAAATCATAACACCACCTGTCTTATTTATATAAGCACCAACTACACATTTAAACTTTACTTGTTTATTATAACTGTTTGTCCAAGCAAACATCATTGACAACTCAGGGTCATTATTAAAATTTAACTTATAAATTCCTTGAGCAATCTGTCCATCAGCAGTACATCTGTACTCTTCATCTACAATACCAAACCCTGCAGCAGCAAGGGATTGATAAGCATAATCAATAACAAACTGGTGACTTATAACAGTATAAGTAGCAGCATGATTTGGTAAAGGCACACTTACTAAATGTGCCTTTGTTGTGTTTTGTATTTTCTTTGGCATTTTAAAATAAACTTAATTGATTTGTATTTGGTTCTAGAGAATTAATTTCTTTATTAATCTTCTCTAAATAGTAATCATAATTAATATCATAGTCTTCAAATGCTTTCTCATCAGCATTTATATATAGTTTTTGCAACCATCTTCCAGCTTCAACTTGTATTTCTCTAAGGTCTTCATTATTTTTCTTAATAACCTTACAACCCTTATTGGATATATAATATCTAATAGTATTTTGTAATTCTTCTAGTATAAAATCTCCGGAAACTATTTCATGTTTATAAAATTTCCAATCTCCTTTGATCTTAACACCACCACAAAAATCAAAAATGTTTAAATTTTCAGCTATAAACTTTTCAGGTTTAATACCTTCAACAAAGTATGCATGTAGTGCTTTAGGAATAATTAAGAAACTTTTGTTTTTATGAAGAGCTAGATCTTTATACTCAAATCTACCTTTACATTTAGACTTGCCATCTTCAGTAACTGCTATGTAATTATTTACATCACCTAATACTAACTTAGAGTACTTGTCATGTTCTAGTTGTAGATTAGTAATCTTTTCCCATCTTTCACAAATTTCCATGTATTTATCTACATATTCTCTTGGAATCATAGTTTCAAGACCATCTGTATTCTGCATTAGAGGAATAGCATTTGGTATCTCTTCACAAATCATCTCATACAACATAGTTAAAGACAACTGACCATTAATAGTAATACTCATAGTAAACTGCGGATCATACAAGAAACTATTCTCATCATTACTCAACCCATAAGTTGAGTTTAGAATAATCTTGTATACATAGTTCTTAGGATCTTTCTTTGGAATTTTTTTTCTCTCTTCAAAGAACCATTCATATAGCTCACAGAACTCTACTTTAGGTAAATGTGCCGGAGACCATCCATTTCTAATAGCTAGATTAGGATAAAAACTAGTAACATCTGAAGTCATAATAATCATATCATCAGTAGCATTATATACTTTGCTAGTTCTAGCACCGTGAATACCACCAAGACCATAATCTGTTTTAACACCTTTATATTGAACAGAATATTTAAAACCACCTTTAGTTTCTCCAGGATATAATATTACGTCCTGAAACTTTTTTAGAAGGTTTTGAAATGTAGCTGTCTTAAATTCAATATAAGGAAGGATTATATCTTTAAATATTATTTGGTTTCTCTGAGTTCTCATTTGTCTTAACTCAGCTTTTTTTATTCCAGTTTGTTTACTCAAAAAATGTAAGAACAATTCTTTAGATATTCTAGGTTCAGAAGCAGAGAATAAGTCTATGTTATACTCTTCAGTTAGAGCTCTTCTTAAATTAATTTGCTCTTTACTTAGGAGCATAATCTGTTTAGTAGACTTAACATCATTAATACAGTAACTAACAATATCCGGAATCTGGTCTTCTTCTACTTCAGTAGTATGATGAATAGGCATATCCATAATGTTTTTCCAATCCATAGTATACTGTATCCATTTAAGACTAGATCTTTTTGCTGGGTTATCCCAGTGATTAAGTTTAAATACATCTACTTGTCTTATCTGTAGATCCCGCGGACTAAATTCTAGAAACTCACCTGCATTTTGTCTTGATATCACATTTTGTGATTTACTATATAGATACTTTGCTACTTCTTCACCAGACATACTACATAAGTCTACTTGTTTTCTTAGTATATATTCAGTAATCTGACTGTCAAAACCAAGACCATTAAAACTTACATGCCATTCATTAAAGTTTTTATTTCTATTTAAGAAATTAACTAGTTCTTCTATATCATTTTTTGCTTTGTGACAGATGAATATTTTTCTGTCTTTAGATTTTACATCTTCAAACACGGCTACAAATAAGTTAGCCATTGTTTCATAGTCATGTACCCAATGTGTTTTCATAAGATTAGTTCAGTTAAGCTGTTCCCCCGTTTTAATAAATAAAAAAGAGGGTGTTTGGCATCCACCCTCTTTCCAAACTGATTCTAAATTTAAGCTTGTTCTGCAACAAACATAAATTTCTTATAATCAAACTTTTCAGCATTAACTGCAAAAGTTTTGATTAATTCTTCAATTGCAGAAACATCTTCAACATAAAATTCTTGAAATACTTCAATCTTATGTCTTTCTTGTTTCATACCTTTTGTACCTGTGACAGCTTGACCATACTCATCTAATTTAGGGAGCATATGTAATGTAGTTTTTTTAATTTTAGAA
>Ga0102860_1000275_pt1 | contig 12231 bp, 26 predicted proteins | sample Colrivmeta1449A3_FD_84496 | JGI IMG/M metagenome (GOLD analysis project Ga0102860, IMG submission 84496) | Estuarine microbial communities from the Columbia River estuary - metaG 1449A-3 | ecosystem: Environmental > Aquatic > Marine > Intertidal zone > Estuary | place: USA: Columbia River...
GTTGTGGCGCCCCCATCGACCCCGTTGTCCACAGGCCCCTCCCCCTTACCCACAGGGTTGGGGATAACCCTGTGGATGTTGGTTGGGGATAAAGGTTGTGGATAACGTCGCTGATGGGGGCGTTGGGGGTGTGGGTGTGGTTGTGGATAACCCTTAGGTGTTGGTTGGTGGGGTGGGTGGGGTGGCTCTGGCCCTGTCGTGGGTGGCTGCTTTGCTGCTGTTGCATTGTCGACACAAGACTCCGAGGTCGTGGTCGACGACTAGGTCGGTGGCGGGGTGGGGGGGTCTGCCTGGATAGTTGGGCATGGTCCAGCCTGGGCAGTTGTATCCGTGAAGGATGATCCATTCGAGTCGGAGTTGTTGGGAGTTGTAGCGCCAGTCACCGGCGTACTCCTCCCTCCTACCCCTCCCCTTGGCCCGCCCCCGTTCGTAGGTCCGGCGGCATGGTTGGCATTGGGTGGGTGGGGTGACCCATCCCCCACAGTTTTCGCAGCGTCGCTTTGCCATCAGAGGTCCATGTCTTCTGTGTGTATGGCTCCGTCTGCTGCTGGTTGTGCCATTGCTAGGTAGAGGAGTTGGGGCCGGTTCTTTGGTGGTGTGTGGGAATAGGTTGAGGCGAGGATCTGGAAGAGGTGTTGATTGATGTTTGTTCTTTGGGTGTTGCACCAATAGCAGCTGGCGACGAGGTTGGAGATGTTGTTGTTGGTTTTGTTTCCGTCGAGGTGGTCGACGTTGATGCTGTTGATTGAGGCTTGGCCTTTGCTGGTTTCGTTGGCTCTCCAATATTGAGGCCAGTTGCACCAGTGGCAGTGGTTGAATGTTTTGTATGGGTCTGGGTGATCTGGGTGCAGGTGATCCCAAAGTGTTTTGCGGTGGACTTTGACGTATCCGTTTCTCATTGCGAGTGGATGTTGTGGTGATGATTGGGTCCGGTAGTTGCCACTCATGGTTGATCCTCGAGGTTTAGAAGAGAGGTGTTGTTTGTGTGTCGGGAGTGGCCGGTAGCGAGCGTGTCCCTTCATAGACACGCTCGCGTCCCGGTTGGCTCGCTGCTACCGCGTCCCGTTCGGGGTCTAACGCGTCCCGTTTTTGTGAGTCTGTGACCTGCGGGTTTTGTTTAGAGTCCGGCGCGTCCCACTTTTGGGGGGGCGCGTCCCGCTGTCGCGTCCCGTCGAGCGCGTCCCGATTGTTTTCAGCGCGTCCGACGCGCTTGTGCGCTTGTGAATTGGTGGTGATTCCGGCTGTGAGTCTCATGGTTTCTTCGGATGCTTTGGCTTGTTTTCTGAACTTGATGGCGGTTCGGATGCGGCTGTCTCGCATTTTGTGGCCGGCTTCTCGGATGGCGGTTTTGGCGTGGTTGAATCCGATGTTGGTGGGGAGTTGGAGTTCGGTGAGGAGGTCGGCGTCTTGTCTGGTTCCGTTGGGCCATGTTTGGTCTTGGGCGTCGATGATGTAGTCGTGGCCGTTGTCAGTTTCGGTTCGGGTGATTCGGATGTCTTGTGGCACCCAGGAGAGGCGTGAGTGGGTGCGGTTGAGTCTGATGCCGTCGCCTTTGCTGGTGTCGGTTCGGGAGAGCTGCCAGACAATGTCGACGTCGTCGGCTTTGGCTGAGCTGCCTCGCATTCCTTTCCCGGTGTCTTTTCCGGAATGGTCGGTGCGTAGGACGGCTACGCCTCGAGCTTTGAGGGAGAGGCCGGTGTGTCGGTAGAAGTTGCGGACTGTGTCGGCTTTGTCTTCGTCGCCTTGGACGGCTCGGCCGAATGTGTCGACGACTACGAGTTGGGCGGCTGTTTGGTCGACGAGGTTGAGGATGGCGTGGGCGCCTTCGGGTGTGTCGAGTGGTGGTAGTGAGGGGAGGAGGGCGTAGTGGAGGTTGGTGAGGTTGTCTTGGGGTCCGTAGCCGAGGTCGGTGAGGCGTTCGATGAGGTCGTCTTCTGTCATTTCGTAGTCGAGGTAGAGGCAGCTGGTGGGGGTGGCTCGGGTTTGTCCGAGGATCCGTCCGCCGGTTGCGACTGCTGCGACGATGGCGAGGGTGATGGTGGATTTGCCGGCTTTGGCTGGGGCGTAGAGGGCGATGGATCTGCCTTTGGGGATGATGGGTTCGGCTAGCCATTCTTCGTCTGGTCGGTCGTCGGACCAGAGTTTCTCCCAGTTGACCAGGTGGGCGAGTTCGATGCGGTCGGCTGGTTCAATGGTTGGTGTGATGGGTGTGATGAGTTGGGTTTCGAAATAGTTTTCGGTGGTGCGGGCTGCGATGTGGTGGAGATGGGTGGCTGCTGCTGAGCGGTCGCCCTGGTGGTGTCGGCACGAGTAGTAGCCGAATCTCGAGTAGGAGTCTTCTGGGAGCCATAGGAGGCTGCTGGTGAAGACTGTGAGGATGTCTCGGCCTTCATGGCCGGTGGTGGCGGAGATGCCGTCTCGGATGTCTTTGTCTGGTCTGGTCCAGTGCTGTTCACCATCTGGGAGGGTTTGGGTGAGGGTCCAGCCGTCGTCGTTGAGGAGTTGCGACCAGGTGGTGTTGTTGTTGTAGGTGGCTGCGATGGAGTCGGTGATGTCTCCGCTGGGCTGTACAGATTTCTGTACAGGTTCGGGCTGTGATGTGAGCAGCTGGAGGAGCCATGGTGGGGCGTCGGCGATTGTTTGGCAGCCTTGGTCCCATTGGTAGGCGTTGCCGTTGGGGTGGATGGTTGGTGGTGCGACGACTTGGCCGCCTGTTCCTCGAATGTCTAGGCCTGGTCCGAGGCGTCGGCCGGCGTCGTTGCGGATCTCAAAGTCGGGTGGGTAGTTGAGGTAGATGTGCCATCCGCCGGATCCGGTGATGGCGATGAGGGTGTCGGGGAGTCGTCCGTAGAGTTCCTCAAGGTCTGCGAGGGTTTCGTCTCCGGCTTTGGTGTCGGTGATGTCGACGTCGAGGACGAAGATGCCGGATTCTGGGCCGGTTGCTATGCCAATGCCGTGGTCGGCGAAAGGTCCGCTAAACCATTCGGTGATTTGTTGCGGGTCTTTGCTGGCGGTGACAGTCCAGTTTTGGAGGGCAGGCCGTTTTTCTCCTGGTCGGATGGGGACGATTCGCCAGCCTTTGGCGGCGTAGTCGAGTGCTGTCGGGAGCGTGTTTGTCATTGAATGGTTTTGAGTTCGTCGGTGAGGTCTTCAGCGGCGGCCATGACTTCCATCATGCTTGAGATGTATTTGGCGTTGAGTTCGCAGAGCTGATTGATGAGGGTGATGGCGTTGTGGAGGTCTTCATCAAGGGTGTCAGGGTTGGGCCAGTAGCGTTGATTTTTGAGTGCCTGCAAGATGTCGTCGGGTGTCATGCTGCTCCTTTGAGGTAGGGGTCGATCCAGTTGGGCCAGATGTTCATGGGGTGGAGTCCGAGTCCTATGGCTGCCCGGTCGGCTGTGTCGTCGGTGAGTCCACGGTCGAAAGATCTGTGAAGGGTTCGAACTGAGATGCCGGTGAGGTATGCGAGTTCTAGGAACTGATTGGTGTCTGCTGCTCGAAATAACGGTTGGATCGGCCAGTAAAGGGTCGGGCCTTGACGATGGTTTTCTCTGCCTTTTCTTTGCAAGTAATAATCGTGTGCGGCTTTTTTGCAGAGGTCGCAGCGACAGCCGTGATATTTGTAGGAGTTGTTGGTGCCATGTTTCATCGTGGGCGATGCTTGGACCGGAGTGGGTATTGGCGGTGGGGTAGTTGCCCTGGTGCGTACTCGAGGACACTGGTGGTGGTGCCGGCTTTGTTAGCGAAGCGGAGTGTTCCGATGAGGTGGCCGTCGTTGGCTTGGATGGTGATTGCTTCGGGTGGCTCTGGCAGCTGTTGTCTGCTGATTTTGATTGATGGCATCACATGTCTCCGGGGATTTGGTGTGTGGTTGTGAAGGTGTCGGCTGGTTGGCTTCGACAGGTGTTGCAGCGGTAGGTGAGGCGGTCCCTGGTGCGGCCGTCGTATCCGAAGTCGGAGGCTGGCAGGGTGAGGGTGCAGCGCGCGCAAGTCTTGTGTGGTTCTTCGATGTCGGGGTTGTGGTTCATTAGAGTTCTCGTTTCTCGTTTTCTTGGATGGTGTCGAGTAAGGCTTTGGCGAGACGTTTTGCCTCTTCATGAGTGAGTATGACTTCGCACTGGTTGAGTGCGAGGCCATGTTCTCTTGACAGTTCACAGAGGTCTAGGCCGATTACGTTGTGAGTGATTGTCATGAAGACATGGATGTCGATGTATTTGGTTTCGTGTTCTGTTCCGTAGCCGTTACGGAGTGGGACTTCGAATTCTTCTCTTGTCGATCTGATACTCATTGTCCGACCGCCTTCACAAACGAGGCAATTAGTGGGTCGCTTGCTGAAATTGGGGTGATGTTGAGAGAATCCAGCAGCGGTTGAAAGCGGCCGTCGTCCTCGATGTCAATGACGGCTTTGCCGCCATGACATTTCAAGTAGTTGCTCAAACTTGTGAACATCAGATGCCAGCGACTCCCGTGCGAAACGCCTTTAGTCGACGCATCTGAACAAATGACGGGAGCGTCCTCGTATCGAACAATCAGCCGAATCTTGGATGTTTTCCCAGATTGAGCGCATGAATAAATAAGCGCAATGCCGTCCGTGCTTGTGGTTTCTATTGGGGTGGCAACGGTCTCAATTTCAAACAATGAAAGCTGCTCAGTAGCAACACTCATCACAGCCACCCCAACTTTCGTGAGCAGCCAGGCCAGGCGTTCCAGCCGGATCTAGCCAAGACTTTCTCGGCCACTGCGATTTGCTGTTCCCTCGAGGCGTCCCACGGATGGTCGGCGTATTCGCCACCACCAAAGGACAGCCAAGTCGAGTAGGACCGCTGATGCATGAACTGGAGGCCGCCACCAAATCCGTTTCCGGTGTTGGCTGTCCAGTTGCCTCCGGCTTCGCATTGGGCGAGTCGGTCCCAGCGGTCGTCGCCCGAGTGCGAGACCGCTGGGACAGATTGTGGTGCAGTTGTCGTGGATGTTCCGACATTCCGGAACGTCTCTGCGATTGCTGCTTGGGCTTCGATCGTGTTGTCGTTGCCGATCGTGATGGCGACGTCGACGGTTGGTGCTGTGAGTTGTTCGGCTGCTGCTGGGATTGAGCAGCGGCCGACAAAGATGCCGGATCCAAGTAGAAGGATCACTGCGAGGCATCCGGCGACTGTTTGGTGCCAGTCGTGTTTGGGTTCATCCATGTTTGAGTTCCTCGGTTCTTTCGGGTGCAGCTGCTACAGAGAACAGCGATCACCGGTTGTGGGGTCGAGTATTCGTTTTGGCATCGAAGGCAATGCCAGTTTCTATGGGTGTTTCCTTTCACTTCAGAGGCGTTGTTTTGTCATAGATCGGAAAGGGGACATTGTCGGGGTGTCGTCGTGTCCACGCGCGCAGGTTGGTAGCGATGGTGAAGGCGTCGGCGTGGCTGGTTGATGTGGCGAGGATGATTCGTTCGGCCCCCATTACGGCTTCGATCAGGTAGTTGTGGTTGTGATGGTCGGTTCGGATTAGTAGGTGTGCTTGGTCCATTGTGCTTCTTTCGGGGTTGTGGAAACCCCAGCATCGTCGGGGGAAGGATGCTGGGGTTTCCAGAGCGGCTACTGCTGGTTGAGTATCCGGTCGGCGTGTTGCTCGAGTGCCTGGCGGATGAACTCGGACCTGTTGACCCCTAAGCGTCTTGCTGCCTCGTCGATTTTGTTCACGAGGAGATTGTCGGCTTGGGCGCCTATGAGTTGCTTACCCATCAGATCAGGTCGTCAGCGCTTATCGACGCTGCCTTGGGTGCCTGATATTGGGCGACGTACCTTTTCGCTGGGTTGAGTCCCGGCTTGGAGGGTTCGTCCTCGTGGCTGAACTTGACTGCCAAGATTCCGCCGGCCTCGAGGTTTGCTTCAGCTGCGACGAGAGCGTCTTTGATTGCTCCGAGCATGAAGCCTTTGGCGAAGATGCGGGTTTCTTCTTGGGTGTCCTGGTCGATGCCGGTGAAGACAAACTGCATTTTCGGTTTGCCGTCGGCCCAGTTGATGGGTGCGCCGGAGATGAAGTCGGTTTGTTCCCGTTCTTCGAGTCCGGTGATTTTGATTTTCGTGGTGTCGCCGATGTTGTTGAACTTGGCGATGTTGCCGCCACCTTTTCGGGTGAGGGCGTTTGCTGCGTTGGTGTCAAATGTCATTGGGTTCCTTAGCTGTCGGGTGGCCGCTGATTGCGGCGTTGATGTCGCCATCGAGTCGACATCCATTCTCATCCCACATGGGGATCAGATCGAGGAGGTCGATTGCTTTGGCGATCCGAAGGCCTGTTTGGGCTTCGGTCTTTCGGAGGGTGCCAAAGGCGTCTCCGAGAGAATGGTGAGGGATGGTTTGGCCGGTCGCATGGTCTAGCAGACACCAAGCGAGTTCGTCGTCTGCATGGTTGGCGATCGTGATGATGAGGTCGCAGATCCAGTAGCGGCGCAAGGTTGGCAGCCCTTGAGGCGGTGTGAGGGCAAGGGTTCGGCCTTGGAGTTTGGCTTCGTCAAGAATCTTTTTAGCCCATTCCAAACCGGTTGGGGTGAGAGTCGCTATGGCGTGGGCGTTGAGGTTGTCGACGACTTCGAGGTCGACGAGTTTGTCTAGGCCGTCTTGGATGGCTCGGCGTCGCTTCGATTTTGCTGGTGGTTTGGGTGGCGGGTTTTGTTCTGGGAGCGATGCGAAGGGGAGGCCAAGTTCTTTTTCGAGTACGTCGAGTACGCGTGAAATGCCGTCGGCTTGATCCAGAGTGATCGGATCAGCGGACTTGAGGGTGGGATGGTCGTCGGGCCATACGTCGACGAGCTGCTGGGAGTGGCCGGCGACAATAATGGTGGAGATTCGCTTTTTCGTTTCTTTACGCCATGCTTCGTCGACGTGGACGACTTGGCCTGGTCTCTGGTGGCCGTAGAGGGCCGCTGTGGCCTGCTGTGGGGTGAACTGGTGCAGTGGTTGGAGTTTCCTGAGCTTGCGGACCTCGAGGGCTGTGTGAAGCGCCAGAGTGCCGGTCTCGAGGTCCAGCCAGTGGAGGGTTGCTTCGCCTGAGGCTGGTTGGGCGTGGATAATGATTGCCACGGATTTGGAGACGTTGGGCATGGGTTCGCGTATGTCTTGCGATCCGTCTTTCGCTGCGCCTTGTGTGTAGAGGTTGTGGGCGTGGGCGTAGATGGCGAGTTGGATGGCAAAGGCGAGGCCCCCATATTTGACGGATGAGCCGGTTTTGAGGTCAGCGACGAACAGGTCTTCACCATTGGTGAGGAGTAGGTCGAAGGTTCCAGCGACTTGGATGTCGTCGTTGACCACAATTCGTTCGGACATTCCTTGGACGAACTCGAGGCCGGCGTCGGCGATGGCTTGCATAATCGCTTCAATGTCAGCCTGGTACGGCTCGGTCGCTTTGTAGGTGCGGTCGGCGAGGCGCTGTTCGAGCATTCCGTGAATTGCTGTTCCCAAGTCTCGGCGGACGGTTGCTCCGCCTGCTTCGGACGCGCGCTTCACAATTCCGTCTAGCGTTTTCTTGTCGTCTTGTGGGGTCGCTGCGATGAGGGCCACAAGGTCTGGGCGTTGCGAGAGGCCGATGCCTGTCATCCTCGAGTTCCATGCCATCAGGCTCGATTGGTCGTCGAGAATCTTGGCGATAGTCGTCGCTCTTGAGTAGCCGACGACTTTGTCGGAGTTCGGTGGGAGTACCTGGTAGCGGCCCCAGCGGTCTCGGCGGACGGTTTCTTGGGGTTGACTGAGCTTCGTGAGGGTTTCAGGGTCTAGCGTTGTCATTTGGTTTCTCCTGGTCGGGTTGGAGGTTGTGATGTGGCCGTTGGTGTTGTCATTGTTTGAGGTGCTGGGTGTGTTTGGTATGTGGCAGGCGGGTCGAGGTCGTTGGTGGGCTTGGCTGGTGATCCTGTTTCATTCGTGGCCGTGGGCTTTGTATGCGGTCCAGTCAGATCAGCCATGGTTTCTTTTCATGTTTGGGATGTGGCAGCTGGTGAATGGTTGGAACTGTTGGTCATGGTTTCATCGTCGCTCTCGCCTGTGACAGTGGGTAGTCGGTTGCCGATCCATTCGGTGACGGTTGCGACGATGCCGTTTCCGCAGATGCGGTAACGGTTGGTATTTGCGATGTCGACGAGTTCGCCTTCGTCGCTGACGCCGTGGGCGGTGTAGTTGTCGGGCCAGCCCATAAGGCGCTCACATTCGAGGGGCGTTAGGCGTCGCACGATGGTTCTGACACCACCAGTGCCGACGGCACTGGTGGTTTTCGCCTTCAGCGTTTGGGCAATTTGCCCGTCGTTGGTGATGTTAAATTGGCCGGAGTATTCGGCGTCGAAAGATGCGAACGGTGCGTCATACATCACGACCACCCCCCCCTGTCCTGGTTGCTGTCTTTGCCCTTGGCCGAGACAGTTGGTGATTGAGTTGAATGTGAAACGCACCTGCTGGTTTTCGTAGACGTTCCACGGTTCGCTCTCATCCATTGCTGTCCTGTTCGATCAGCCAGCCAGCTTGTGCGTGGTTGTCGTCGGGTCCACCGGTTCCGAGTTGGCCGGTTAATGCGTTGACGGTGATGGGAACGAGCTGCCCGCTGTAGGCGTCCTGCCCGTTCACTGTTGATGCTCCTGAGCCGTGTGCGCCGGGTGCGAGCGTTCCGACGATCGGCTGCAACGGTTCAGCGGTTTCAAGAATGAAGGTGTCAGTCTCAAGGTCGTTGCGTGGGTATTTGTGCTGAATGGTTTGTGAGATTTCACTCAACCCCCCCCCCGCTAGATGTTCCAAGGCGTTCACCAGTCGAGGCGGCAATGTCCTCCCACGATTTGCCGCGCGTCGGAGAATCCCTGTCGCCGCTTTCTGGCTCAAGCAGAACTTCAACAACTCGTCGCGCCAAGGTTCGAGGACCGCCGATAACGAACACCCGACGGCGGCGCTGTGGGACTCCGAAGTTTTGAGCGTCAAGCACCCGCCAAACAGCGACTCGATTGGGACCGACACAGACGCCAGCGTTGCGCCATCCACGCTTCGGAACAGTTGGAGTGTTTCCGGTGACTCCTCCGAGAACTGCTGCGAAGTCTTCGCCTGCGTTGCTGGAGAAAGCGCCAGCGACATTTTCCCAGACCACCCACGGGGTTCTGAGTTCGTCAGCAATTCGGCACTGTTCATGGAAGAGGCCACTTCGCTCTCCACCCAAGCCAGCACGTTTTCCAGCCACTGAGAGGTCCTGACAGGGGGATCCTCCCATGATGAGTTCGGGAAAAGGGACTCCGTCTGCTTTGAGTCGGTCATGTGTTACCTCTCGAACGTCGTGATAGATCGGGATGTCGGGGTGGTGGTAGCGGAAGACGCTGCGCGCGCGTGGCTCAATCTCACAGCCGAAGACGATCTCGTGGCCAGCGTTGGTGAAGCCAAGGTCTCCGCCTCCGCCTCCTGAGAACAGTGAGCCTATTCTCATCGTCGGTTCCGGTCGATGCGGAGGATGCTGTTGTAGACGGTTCTACACGGTAGGCAGCGACAGCCGGAGTTGTAGCGGGTGCGGGTTCCGTGTTGAGCTGCTGGGAGTTTGATGCCGTGGTCGAGTCGATATTGGCGTCGGTCTTTTTCGGTCATGCCAGCCCAGATTCCGAAGCGTTCGGGATGGTAGAGAACATAGTTTCGGCATGGCTCGAGGACTGTGCAGTTTTTACAGATTGCTTTGGCATGGTTCATCCGGGTTGTGTCGCCCCGGTTCACAAAGAACAGATCCGTTTTGCCTTTGCAGGCGGCTTCTTCTGCCCAGTCGTCGAGGGCTTCGGGGATGTTGGGGGTGTCGGTCACTCGTAGAAGCCAACCTGTTTGAGTGTGGCGTTTTCGGCTTTCAGGTTGGCGATGATGTTTTGGAGGCGCCGGTTTTCTTCTGCTTGTTCGTGGATGATTGAGCAGGCGTCGAGGAATAGTTCGGGGTCTGGTTCGTCTGATTCGGCGGCTGCGAGCAGCTGATTCCAGACGTGTTCGGCTTCAATGTCGGTCATTTGCTGCTCCTTTGAGGATGGTGACAAAGGCGTCGAGAGTCGAGGTTACATACCAGGAGCCGGGGTTTCCTTTGCCACGTCGTTTGTGGATGACAATGCCGGCGCTTCGATTGGCGTTGGCCGCTTGGATTGCTACGTCGTCGACCCAGCCGGAGAGGTCGAGGCGGGCGTGGTTTTTGATCTGAATGGCCGGCCAGTTTTTGTCTGGCACCCAAAGGTCGCCACGGTCCAAAGTGGCTCCGGCCGGTACACGCTCCGCTTCGATACCTCTGACGTTCAGGTAGTCGCAGACTGCACGTTCGGCCGCTGAACCTTTGGCTTTATTGGCGTTCGCCATGGTCACCAACCCCACATGATGGAGGCGAGGAACAGTCCGAAGGTGACAAGGATTGCTGCGACTGTGAGCGTAACCAGCAGGTCTTCACAGTTTTTCATCGGAAGAGGTTGACAGTGGCGAGCCATTCGGCGGCTGCTCCGGCCAGCATGATGGCGGTCACGATGAGGAGAATTGTGAAAGTCCGTTTTCGTTCTTCCGAATTGAGGAGGATGGGTCGGTGGCACGTTTCACATTTCATGCTGCACCTTTCGGAGTGTGGTTTGTCGGATGGTTGCTCGAATAGCCGGTGTAACTGTCGGGGCAGGTTTCCCGATGGTCAAGATACTCTTGGGCGCCTTCGCTCGAGCGGTCAAAGATCCGTCGGCATTGCAGGCAGCGGATGATGTTTGGTTGTCTCACAGGTCTACCTCCAAGTCGTTTCCTATCAGGACGATCACAGGAATGTCGGCGAGTGTCGGAGCCGAGGGTTTGGGTTGGTTGGCTTTGCGGATCTGATGAGCGAAGAGAAGAACTGCTGGCGTGAGCGCTAGAACAGTCCACATTAGATCGCCTCTTCGATTGCTTCTTGTAAGCCTTCGAGACTGAGTTGGTTTGGTTCGGTGTCTTGGATGTAATGCCGGACCGCTTCAATGGCGTTCCAATAGGGGTCGACCTGAATGTCATCGGCCAAGACGTATTTGGTCTCCGGAGCGAGCAGGTTGACAATGGTTTCGGCGAGGATCTCGGCGTTCACATTTGCAGAGATGAAGAGCCGTTCTGCTTCAGTTTCCCATGTGTATTCGTCGTCGTAGGTGTCGATACCTGCGATGAATCCGTATTTGACAACGTCGTTTTCTGTTTCGATGAGTTCTTGAAGGTGGATGTCAAGTTGCTTCATTGCGGCCATGTCGGGGTTTCCTGTCTGATTTGGTTGATTTGGTTAAGAGTTGGTTTTTGTTGCTTTGAGGGCCTTGATCTGGCGTTTCCTTGCCCGGCGGGCCTTGTCGTATGCGGCGCTCAAGGCGTGGAGGTCAAGGTACCTGGGGGCTGTTTTGCTGGTTTCTTGGTTCTGGTTCATGTCGGGATTCCTTTGGTTGAGGGGGCTTTTCCCCTACCTCCATGTTATAAAGGATTCTTTATAAGAAGTCAAGGATTGTTTTTGGGGGACGCGCAGAAGCCCCCAAATCGGCCAGGGGAAGCGGCTGTTTGGGGGCTTCTGGCATCCGGTTCGGTTGGTGGCTCAGAGTGCGTGGCGGTACGCCTCGAGTGCCAATTCGACGCCTAGTGGGGAGGTGGGCGTCGTCGTCGAACCGGGGATCTACGGAAACGTCGTGAACGTAGGAACGATGGACGGGGAGTCAATCGGACCGACCCTGTCCGAAGCAATGGAGGTGAGGGCTGAGAGGCCGGCGGCGATGGCAGCAGTGGCGGTCAGGTGCTGCCAGTCAAGGTTCAGCCAATCCATTTGGGAGGCGCCAGCCAAGGCCACCAAAGTCTGGGCAAAAGTTTTGACGGCTCGTTCGGCGAGCTGTAGGAGAAACGATTTCGTGAACATTATGGCTTCCAGTCTGGTTTGGGGTAGGTCTGCTCGTCAGGGTATTCGTAGTCGTCTTCATCGTATTCGTCGTCGTCGAGGTCGGGTTGGGTGACAGGGATGACATCAGGGTCGATGGTGATGGTCATTCGTCTTCCTCCTCCCATTCCAAGTCTTCGGAGTCCTGGTCGTAACTGACAACCATCGTCGGCGGATTGAGGAGTGATCCGTAGAGGCAGTCCAAATATCCGGCGGCGTCAGTGATTGAGTCTTTCAACATCTCAGCATCGAAGCCCATCTCCAAACCGTGGGCGATGCGGCCGAGCTTCATACAAATCATAAACAGGATGCCGGCGTTGACATCGAGGACATCGTCACCCCAGAGGGCGTTGA
>Ga0102860_1000279_pt1 | contig 12129 bp, 12 predicted proteins | sample Colrivmeta1449A3_FD_84496 | JGI IMG/M metagenome (GOLD analysis project Ga0102860, IMG submission 84496) | Estuarine microbial communities from the Columbia River estuary - metaG 1449A-3 | ecosystem: Environmental > Aquatic > Marine > Intertidal zone > Estuary | place: USA: Columbia River...
CAAACACCTCAAAAAGATTTGTTAAATCACTTACTCCGAAGGTAAAACCAGACAGCTCATAATCATTATTTTTACCATAAAACACATTCAGTCGTTGGTTAAAATCGATACCAGCATCCTTTAATGTTTTTTCAGAAGTAGAGCCATCGAATAGTTCTTGGTGTACTTCTTCCATAAATTCATATTGGATTAGTTCATCCACCGATATCTTTTGCAACAAGTTTAGGTTGTTAATACTGAATACAGTAATTGCCTCTTTAGGAATTAATAACTCTGATTGAGATTTTACATTCGAAAAATTAACCAACAATAAAAAAAACATTAATTTTTTCATATCTCCAGAATTACTTATTTTTTTTTTTGGCTTAGGTAAATGCAATTATCGATTAACGAATAATTTTTGTGTAAATCATACGTGTTTACCTTTAGCATGCATGCCGTTCTACTTGGGTTTATTTTGGCTCCCACTTTTTCAACCTTTACAATTGGACGATCAAAACGATTAATGGACGTGTAATTGCCAGTTTTCAACAAGTCTATATCTAATTCTTTTACGTGGTCAGATAAGGTAATCGAGAACAACGGTATATTTCTTTTCAGAACTTCACCATCATAACTTAACCAATTTTGATTTAAATCTTCTGTGTTTTTAGTGTTATTAATAGCTATTAAAGCATTTTTAAGACCGTTTTGTAAAGTTGATACAGAGGTGAAATCACACGAGAACTTTACAATTAATTCAAGAACATTGATAGAAACGGAGACATTTGAGATTCCCGTTTGTGTTTTCAAATGACTAGCAAAAAGGTTTATTTTAGATTTGATCTCAGCCTTTGAAAGAACCTTTTTCCCATTAATGCTATCCAAGGCTAGTATTGAATTTACCTTTATTTTACTCGAACTTAAATTCATGGTGTATTTGAAGGTTCCGCTTCCATCATTATGTATTGTTATATCATCAATTAATTCAATACAAGAAGACAGCAGTAATAATAGTGATAGACAAAATAAAAATACTTTATTCATAGCCGAATTTATAAAGCAAAAATAATACCTAAGCATTTAGGTAAAGTCTCACTTTAGTAATTTTATTAACAAAAGGAATGATAAGAAACGTTCAATGTGTATTTAATCATTTTTAAAGAACTATTGTAGCGTAAGTTTCTTCTCTAAATCTTCTAAGTATATTTTGAATTGCTTATCTGTTTCAGAAAGATTAACCACAGTTCTACAGGCATGTAAAACGGTTGCGTGGTCTTTGCCACCACAATGAGCGCCAATATTTGCTAGTGACGACTTCGTCATTTTTTTAGAGAAATACATTGAGATTTGGCGAGCTTGAACAACTTCTCGTTTTCTAGTTTTAGACTTTAGCATTTCTATCGGCAAGTCAAAATAGTCACAAACCACTTTTTGAATATATTCAATCGAAACTTCGCGAGCAGTATTTTTCACGAACTTGTCTACCATTTGTTTGGCTAATTCGAGCGTAATTGCTTTTTTATTAAGAGATGCTTGTGCCAATAATGTATTTAGAGCCCCTTCTATTTCACGAATATTTGTGTTGATTGAATAGGCTAAATATTCTACGACTTCTTTTGGAAGTTCTATGCCACTTCCGTGCATTTTTTTGTGTAGAACAGCAATTCTTGTTTCTAAATCGGGAATTGATAAATCGGCAGAAAGGCCCCATTTAAATCTCGATAACAAGCGCTGCTCCATACCCTGAAGTTCTACAGGAGCTTTATCTGATGTCAAAACTATTTGTTTGCCATTTTGGTGTAGGTGATTGAAAATACTAAAGAAGACATCTTGAGTTTTTTCTTTACCTGCAAAAAATTGAACATCATCAATTATAAGAACATCAATCATTTGGTAAAAATGAACAAAATCGTTGGTGGTTTGATTTTTTATTGCATCAATAAATTGATGTGCAAATTTTTCAGACTGAACGTATAATACAGTTTTGGCTGGTTGCTTTTCCTTGATAGCTATGCCAATAGCATTTGCCAAATGTGTTTTCCCTAAGCCTACAGCCCCATAGATTAATAATGGGTTAAATGCAGTGCCCCCAGGCTTGTTTGCTATGGCATATCCAGAAGCACGTGCCAATCTATTACAGTCACCTTCAACAAAATTATCTAAGGTGAATTGAGGCATCAAATTAGACTCTATATTAATCTTTTTTAGTCCAGGAATGATAAATGGATTCCTGATTTGCTTGTCGTTATTATTAATTGGAAGGGAAACAGGCATATTCCTAATGGAGTTGTTGTTTTGAGTAGGAAGTTTTACTGTATATGGAATGGCATTTTTATGATTGCTTTCCATTAATATTGAATATTCTAAACTCCCTTCTTGCCCAATTTCTTTTTTTATGACGCGGCTTAATAAGGTGATGTAATGTTCTTCAAGCCACTCATAAAAAAAATGAGAAGGAACTTGTATCGTTAATATATTATTTTCAATTTTAACAGGAACAATTGGTTCAAACCAAGTTTTAAAAGCTTGAGCTGTAATATTATCCTTTATTAATGAAAGACAATTTGTCCAGGTTTTAATGTGATCTATATTCATTATGGCAAAAAACTATTATAGTGTGTGTAGCTAGTGTTAAATCAAAAATAAATAAATCCTTAACACATGGTTAATCTTCAATGAGCAAATATTAGAATAAATAAGTTAAAAAAAAAACGAATTACTATTGATTTTCATCTTTTTTTTACATGTATTGAAATCTAATATAAATAAATGAAATAAATTGGGAGAGCTTGTAAAAATAAGCAATAAATATTACATTTTGACCATTTATAATTGTATTTTTGAAATAAGATGAAAATTAATTATACCCATAAACATTATTTGAGAGTACGGTATTCGGAAACCGATAGGATGGGCTATTGCTATTATGGAAATTATGCTTCTTTTTTAGAAATAGGAAGAGTCGAATCGTTGCGATCTTTAGGGATTTCATATAAGTCTTTAGAAGATAATGGCGTTATGTTGCCGGTATCTGAATTTCAGGTTAAATACATTTCTCCCGCCTATTATGATGATATGCTTTTGATAGAAACTAAAATATCGGCAATCAGAGGTGTCAGAATCTATTTTGAATATTTTATTTATAATGATAATCAAAAATTATTGGCTACTGCTAAAACCAGTCTTGTTTTCATCAGTTCAATGTCTAAAAAACCCATTGCTCCTCCAAATGACCTTCTTTCCATTATTCAATCGTATGCTATCCAAGAACAATAACTTTGAATTAATTCAGCTTACCGAACAAGCAATCATATCCTTTAGCTCAACTCGCCTTGGTGAAGTGCGTTTGGGGCAGTCATTCCTTGCTGCTAATGATACCTCAAAAGCAAGGTATATAATCTTAGGGATTTCAGAGTCGGTGGGACCAATGGCAAATTCAGGTTTGCCTGGTGCAGAAAATGCTTTTTTTTCTTTTTTATCAGCGTTTTTAAACACGCAAGATTTTGATCATAATACTGCTTGCATGGGCTATATTAAATGGCTTGGCCAAGCTCCGAATGCAAGTCAATTATCTATGTACGTATCTGAATTAGATGAATTTGTATTACAATGTTTAACACAGGGTGTTGACAAGCATCAAACTCCAATTGTTATTGGCGGAGGGCATAATAATGCTCTTCCATTGATACGGTGGGCAAATTTACATTTCAATAAAATAAATGTGCTTAATATTGATGCGCATGCTGATTGTCGAGCCATTGAGGGGCGACATAGTGGCAATTCTTTTTCCTATGCCATCAAGGAAGGATTAATTAATACCTATCATGTTTTTGGATTGCATCGAGCTTATCTCAATTCGGAAAGTCACCAATTTATGAATGACAATCATGTTGAGTATACTTTTTATGAGGATTATTTAGATGGTCGTCGGGATTTTATAACGGATATAAATCAATTTATTGATAATCAGGACGAAGGCTCGGCTTTTGGACTTGAAATAGATATGGATTGTATCGCTGACATGCCGAGTTCTGCTCTCTCACCCTCTGGGTGGTGTTTTGATGACATAAGAAGAGTGGTAAGAAAAGTTTCAAATTCAAAACGTAAAGTGGCCTATTTCCATTTAACAGAGGCAGCACCAATTAGTGATTTAGATAAGAAAAGGGTAGGTAAAGCCTTGAGTTATTTATTGCGTGATTTTATTTAATGCCTTTTAAGGGATCACGTCAATATTATTAAGTACAATAACACCATCTAAGGAACAGTTTTCCGGACTCATCGCTTTGCTGTATGTAAAATTGAAAGATAATTTCAATCCTTTTTTCTTATAATTATCTTTAAAATCAATCGGATATAGTTTTTTCTTCAAATCATCTTTATTTCCTTTTATTACTTCGATATAGTAGGGGCAATTATTTTCAGCTACATGAACAATGCCTATTGTTTTATCTTCAGTATTAGAAGCAGCTCGTTTAATTTTACAGGGCGTTTTGCAAGAAAGCAAGAAAGCAAGACCAAATAAGTATCCAAATGATTTCATTTTTTTTTTTTTCAAAGATAAAAAAAAAGAGGCCCTAAAGCCTCTCTTCCAAACAACCTGTAGCAAAGTTTATTTGAAACTGAGATTCTTTAACGGCATAAAATTATTAATGTTACATCGGAATTAACATTTGAACATTGATAAAGATTTTAATTTTTCTATAAGGCAATCTAAACGAGCAATAAATTTGCATTGTGGACAGTCGAATATCTAAAATTAATGCACTCATTCGTTTAATCGAAGATCCAGACCATCAGGTTTACGATCAAGTAAAGAATGAACTAATTTTAATTGGAGAGCCCGCTCTATATTCTTTAGAAAATGCGAGTAAAACCAATGATTTTGGACCCGAATTTAAATCCCGAATTTTCTCAGTTATAAATAAAATTCATAATAATGCCTTAAAGAATGAATTAATTCAATGGGTAAAATCAGAAGAAAAGGACTTGCTTTTAGGTTCAATTATTGTTTCAAAACACCACGATACTGACCTTGAAGATTCCTATGTTCATGAAACGATACAGACACTTCGCAGAGCTATTTGGTTGGAGTTTAATGATTATCAAACCAGCTATGAGCAAATAAAGATTTTTAACAGGATATTTTTTGGCGTTTCTCATTTCGAATGCTTAAACAAAGATAGTTATAGCCCGGATGAAATTGATATTTCCAGAGTATTGGAAAGTAAAAAAGGTGCGTTATTCACCATCGGACTAATTTACAGCATTATTGCTCAATCCTTAGACTTGCCAGTATACGGTGTCAACTTGCCGAATTCTTTTGTCTTGGCATTTATGGATTACAACCAGTCTAATTTTATTATTAATCAACAAAATGATTTCGGTGTATTATTTTATATTAATCCCAAAGCATTTGGCGAGATATTGGATGCACGTGAAATTGGTGATTTTTTGACATCTAGAAATTTAAATCCAGATCGATCTCATTTCGAGCCCTGTTCTAATTCTAGCATTATTAAAAGGATGATAGAGGATTTAATGCTATCTTTTCAACATATTGGAGATGAACAAAGGGTCTCAGATTTAAGCGAATTGATTAATGCGATCTAATTAGGCTTAAAATTAGAACGAGCTTATTTTTTCAATTCCCTTTTTTCTTTATCTATTGCCTTGTTTTTATTTGCTAATTGCCCACAAGCAGCGTCAATATCTTTTCCTCTGCTTCTTCTAACGTTGACGATGATGTTTTTGGTTTCTAAAAATGCTGCAAAAGCAGAAACTTTTTCCGAATCAGCTTGCTGAAAAACGCCGTCGTCAATAGGATTATATTCAATAATGTTGATTTTACAGGGAACTGCTCGCGCAAAGATTGCTAATTCTCTAGCGTCATCTATCGAATCATTGAAATCTTTAAAAATAATGTATTCAAATGTAACGCGAGTACCGGTCGCTTCATGAAAATAAATCAAGGCCTCGGAAAGCGATTCCAAATTATTTGAATCATTTATATCCATGATTGAGCTTCTTTTTTTATCATTAGCGGCATGTAAAGAAAGCGCTAGGTTGAATTTGACTTTATCATCTCCTAATTTCCGAATCATTTTGGCAATTCCCGCTGTTGAAACTGTAATTCTTTTAGGTGAAATACCCAGACCTTCCTCTGCTGTTAGGAGTTCGATTGATCGAAGTACATTAGCATAGTTAAGTAAGGGTTCTCCCATTCCCATGTAGACGATATTACTTAAGGATTTTCCATAGAGACTAGCTGCTTGATCTTTGAGGTAGACAACTTGATCAACCATTTCTCCTGCAGATAAATTCCGCATGAGCTTTAAGCGACCAGTTGCGCAAAATTGGCAAGCTAGACTGCAGCCAATTTGTGAAGAAATACATGCAGTTGTTCTTTTATTCGTTGGAATTAATACACCTTCTACTATTTTGTCCTCAGCAATAGAAAAGGCACACTTTACAGTTTTGTCTTTACTAACCTGTTGATCTTTTACCTGTAAAAAATCGATATAGTATTTCTCCTCTAAAAAATGGATGATTTCCTTTCCTAGGTTTCCCATGTGTTGAAATGAACCAACATTTTTTTTCCACAGCCATTCAAAAATTTGTTTTGCTCTAAAGGCAGGGAAATTGGCATCCTGTAAATGCGAGATTATTTCCGCCAAGGATAAATTTCTAATGTTGATTTTATCCTCCAGCTTCATTTTATTTTGGGAACTATCTATTAATCATGACTGGCATGACCAACATTAGTATATCTTCATTATTGTTTTCACTGTTCACTGGCATCAATAATCCAGCCCTGCTTGGTTCACTCATGGCAAGTTTCACTGTTTCGGTATCTATACTGGAGAGCATTTCAACAAGAAAGCGTGAGTTAAACCCAATTTCTAAATCATCCCCATCGTAATTACACGTTAATCGTTCACTTGCTTCATTTGAAAAATCAATATCTTCAGCAAATAAGGACAATTCTGCTCCGATTAGTTTTAATTTAACTTGGTGGGTTGTTTTATTGGAAAATATAGCAACTCGCTTTAAAGAGCCTAAGAATTGTACGCGATCAATCGTAAGAACATTTGGGTTTTCTTTGGGAATAACCGCTTCATAATTAGGGTATTTTCCGTCTATCAATCGGCAGACCAAAAGAATATCTCCGAAGCTGAAGTGTGCATTAGATTCATTATATTTCAAAATAACTTCCTCGTCTCCCCTCAAATTTGTTTTTAATAAGTTAAGTGGTTTTTTGGGAAGAATAAATGATGCCTTGCTTGTTGTTGATATATCTTTTCTACGGTAGCGAACCAATTTGTGTGCATCAGTGGCAACAAAGGTAATGTCTTCTGGAGAAAATTCGCAGTATACTCCACTCATAACAGGGCGCATATCATCAACTCCTGTAGCAAAAATTGTTTTGTTTATTGCTCTTGAAAGTAATTCTCCCGTAAGGTTAATGGAGCTATTGAAATCCGATTTAGGTAATTTAGGAAATTCTTCTCCATTAAAACCAGGCATTTTTGACTTGCCGTTATCATAAGCGATTTCTATTGTAAAATTTTCTTGATTTATTTTTAGTGTACAAGGTTGATCGGGCATACTCTTCAGAACCTCTAAAATTAATTTAGCGGGAATAGCAATTTTACCATCTTCTTCTGATTGAACTTGGAGTTTCGTTATCATCGTTGTCTCAAGATCAGAAGCGCAAACGGTTAGCTCGTTACCAACAATCGAGAAAAGGAAATTGTCTAATATCGGTAATGTGCTATTCGTGCTTAATACGCCAGAAATACTTTGAAGGTGTTTAAGTAAGGTACTACTAGAGGTAATAAAGTTCATGAAATATCGGTTTTAATACAAAAATAGTAATTCACTTGGGATATTGAACAGATAATGTTAATTTGTTAGTTGCTTTTTTTCCAAATCCATTGCTGGAAAATAAATATGCCCAAGTAATAAAGGATTAAAGACAAAATACTGGCATTTCACTAATTGACCATTAGGCAAAAAACACCAAAAACTATTCATGTCCATATTAACCATTTCCCCAAATTCATTGCGCTCCTCTTCTTTGGCTTTTATTCGATACAATTTAAGCGGTGTTGATTTACCATTAGTCTGTTGTACGGTTAATTTACAAAAGGGCATTGAATTTTTTAGGCTATCACATTGTAGTTTACTTAATTCATAATTAGGTTTATCGAAATGGATTTTCTTATATGCCTGCAAATAGCGATAAATGTTTGCTGTGTCGACAAATGCGAGTGGTTTACCCCCTTGTTTAATACTGAATTTATCGTTATTTTTTGATATATTAAAACTTCTATTAGGCTCGTCTAAGAATTGAACAGTCACATTTTTAATCTCTTCAGTTGATAATGCAAAAATATTAGTGCACATCCATTTTCGTTTATCAGCAAAAAACCTAGGTTCTATAATTCCTTTCAGTCCTTTAATACGCATCATGACAGGCTGCGCACTTTTTCCTTCGTTTTGAGTTTCTAACAACATGATTTGTCCATAATGGTCTTGCGCAGATGGACCTATATACCATGTTTTATCCCATTTTCCATCGACGAAGAATTCCACCTTCGTATGCTGGCTTGCCATAAGTTCAGTAAATTTCGTTACGGAATTTTTGGGCAGATACCCTTTGAATTCAATGTTTTTGGCTGCGTCGAGAATAAAATGAACATTTTGTTGATTGATACAATCCCCATTGCTTTCTGTCCACAAGCCATTTTTATTGATTAAGGTTATTTTTGCAGAGGAAGATTCTGTAATAATAATTTTCGAAATTTTCGTAGTATCGCTAATTGCAAACTCAATTAATTCAGCATCTGACTTCCCTTTATTTTTGATTAATCGTAAACTCAACCAAACTAAGAATGATAGCAGTAATGCCGAGAGAAATAGGATAATTATTTTTAGTTTCATTGACCACTATTTTTCATTGACGCATATTTATTTTTCCGTCTAAAATTCCAAATAAAAGCAAAAATTAGAATCAATACTATTGGAAGAAAGACATTTATGATTTTAAGTGTCCCCGACATAGTTAGCAATTTAGCTTTATCGATGTTTTTAATGTCAATTTGGCGACTTCTAATATCCAGTATAGAGATTTCCCCCATCATGTAATCGACAACATTTTCAAAAAACTCTTGATTCCCATAATACATTGCCTTATTCATTTCGGCTAAGGTCTGATTGAATTTTAAATCATTAAATGGCTTAGCGCGATACATTATTTCGCCTGTTTTTTCATTGATGATGGAGTCATATTTATTGGCAATAAATGTCCCATTTCCCACTAAAAGAATTTTACCTTCAACTTTACTTTGATTTAAATAATTTGAGTTTTTATTGTCTGCAAATTCGCTAACAATCCTATTTGCAAAAGAGGATGAAAATCTACCTTCTATCATTCCAGCCAGGCAAATTTTATTTTTTTCTAGCAAAGGATTATCAACTAGTTTGGGGTTGTTTCCAAAAGAGAGAGGCATTTCTAAACTTACCAATGGTGCTAATCCTGTTTTATTTGAATTTGTTGACGAGGTTATAAGCGATGAAGTTTTAATTTTATCAGAAGGAATAAATTTAATTTCATTAACGTAGTGAAGTGAAACTGGATCCACATTTCTCGTTATTGGATGTGGGCTTGTTGTTCCAAGTACATGGAAAAACCATGGCATTAATGATTTGTCTGCAAAAGGGACTTTTTTGGGAGCACATTGAACGTCATAAACATAGTTTTCATTTAATTTCATTCCGTAATCCATTAGCATGTCGCCAAGCTTTAAATTTTTTCTAACAGTGTTCGTTAGGCCCCTCGACATAAGCGAGTCTTCCTCCAAATGAAGCGCATTCATAAAACACATTAATTTACCACCACGCATTACGAACTGATCTATGATGTACAAATCTTTATCTGTAAAAGGTGTTTGGGGATCAGCTATAATTAATCCGTCAACGTCATTTAGTGCTGCTAAAGAATCATTAAGGGTTATTTCGGTCAAGGAATAAAATGGTGCGATGACTGATCTAGCTCTAATGGTTTGATTGTAATTTAGTTCTCCGTGGCCTTGAAGAAAGGCTATTCTTGGTTTTTCTAGCAAGGTAATATTCCGAATAGCTGAAAGTAAATTATATTCAAGGTTATTTAAAGCATTTTCAAGTACCTCATTTACATCCTGAAGGCTTAGTGGGTTGCCTGGTTTTGTTCCGGGTAGAAATTGTATGGTATTTTCCTTAATGACACCGCTATTTGAATAGGAAATTTCCGCTCCTGGCCAAAGCATTAACTGCGTCTGTTCGCCATCCTTGAGGTATGAGATATCGAGCGGTTGAATGCCTTTTCCCTCTTTGTATATGGATTTAAACAAGTCATTTTTTTCGCTTTCAGACCCATTATTTGGATTGATGAACACATATTCTATGCGGTTTCCAGTTAAATCTTTAAAGGCACGCAGTTTATCCTCTATTGCATCTCTAAAAAGTTTGATTTCAGCTGGTAAATTACCTTCTAAATATATTTTTATTGAGATTCGATTTTCAAATTTTGATTTATTTGACAAAAATTCTTTGGTCCCTTTTGCTAATGTATAGCGCTTGTCATCGGTCATGTCAAACTGAACATACACTAGAGATGCAATGACATTAACTAGTATTATTATTGCAAAAGCAATTATTAGAAAGCTCCAATTAAATATACCTTTCGCAGAAACATTCCTTTTTTTCACACCTAACGTTTTAATGATTTAACGCTTGATAAACTAGCATATAAAAATAAAAAGATAACTGAAATGAAATATACGATATCGCTTGTGTCAACAAGCCCTTTCTTAATCGAATTATAATGAGATGAAATCCCAAAATAACGAATAATAGCATCACTATCTCCTACTTGGGAAAAGGACCCTAATAATTCTAGTCCATCGTAAATAAACCAACAAAGAAACATGGCTAGAATAAAAGAAACAATTTGGCTACTGGTAAGTGATGATGCGAAAATACCGATTGAAACAAAAACAGAACCTAATAGAATTAAGCCAAGATATGATGTTAGGCTTGCACCCAAATCAATTATTCCGATGGGCTTGCCCATATAATACATTGAAAAAAAATAAACAATCGTTGGAATAATGGCAATGATCATTAAGGTAACTCCTGCAAAATATTTAGCTAAAATTATTCCTAAATCCGAAATGGGTTTTGTGAATAATAATTCGATTGTGCCTGTCCGACGTTCTTCTGCAATTGACCGCATAGTGATGGCAGGAATTAATATTAAAAGAATTACAGGTGATAAATTGAAAAAGGGAATTAAATCTGCCTCAGCTCCTTCTAGCAAATTTGTATTATACGACAATATCCAATGAAATAATCCTGATGCAATTAAATAGATTAATATGAATACATATCCTATGATGGAACTTAAAAAACTTCTTAATTCTTTTAAATAAAGTGCTAACATAAATAGATTTGACTGTCCAAAATTAGAATTTTCATCCTAATAATGAACAATTAGTTTGATTTTAAGTAAATAAAAAAGAATGTTAAACAAAAAAAGTCCCAAAAGGGACTTAATTTTTTTAAAGGAATGAATATAATTATGCTTTTTTAACATTAATTGCATTCAAACCTCTTCGACCTTCTTCAAGTTCGAATTCAACTTGGTCATTTTCTTTAACCTTGTCAACTAATCCTGTTACGTGAACAAAATACTCTTTGCTCGTTTCATCGTCTACAATAAAGCCAAAACCTTTTGTCTCATTGAAGAATTTTACTGTTCCTTTACTCATTCTAATCTAAATTAATTATTTTGTGTAAAAGTAGGATTCTTTTTTCAAAAAATCAAATTATTCAACATAATTATTTTTTGCTATTCGAAAAACCATCAAAATAAATGACTGTACTGTAAGCTTCTGCGGGTTTTTCAAACCAAGGCTTTATGCTTTTCCAAATAATTTTAAACACATCGGATTGACGGTAATTGGACAGTGCTTGCTCGCTTTCCCAATGGCTGTAGGTAAAATAAACAGAGGGATTAGCTAAGTCTTGAACTAATTGCATGCCCATACAACCTTCAAAATTGCTGACTTTTGTTTTTGTTTGATTGAAAATAAAAAGAAAATCATC
>Ga0102860_1000281_pt1 | contig 12039 bp, 20 predicted proteins | sample Colrivmeta1449A3_FD_84496 | JGI IMG/M metagenome (GOLD analysis project Ga0102860, IMG submission 84496) | Estuarine microbial communities from the Columbia River estuary - metaG 1449A-3 | ecosystem: Environmental > Aquatic > Marine > Intertidal zone > Estuary | place: USA: Columbia River...
ATGACATTCCAAGAACAGGTCAAAGCACTGCCCGAAGCGGAGAGGCTAAAGTTTTTCCGGCAAATCATGGAAGTGGTAGACGCAGGCCGCAAGGCAGGTGTGCCGCCCGAGGAATTGGCAAAAATGTATGCTGACACTTACAAACACATTGAGGAAATTAAATGAGACCCGCAGAATATTCAACAGAGAACCCCCCACGCCCCATCGACTGCGTCGAGACCAAGGAGTACATCTCCGGCCTGCGCCGGCGAATTGAAGTGCAAAACGACCAAATGGAACACCTGGCCTCCCAAGTGCACCAGCTCCTGGGAAAACTCGCCCACTTGAACAACGAAATCGACAAGTTCTCCCTGGACCTGGGGATCAAACAAGGGGATGTGCCGCCGGGGTGGACAGAGGTGCCTAAATGACAACGTCGCTGCAATCCATCATCCAGGCCCTCGATCCACGGCCCATGGTCCAAGTGGTGATCATCACCGCTGGAGGTCAGAAGTACGCGCTCCTCGGCCCGGTCATTAAAGACCGCGAGGAGGTCACGGAGATTGAGTTTGGCGACCTCATTCCCATGCAGGTGGCCGCCAAGATGCTGTCTGGCGACCACAGGGAGTGGCTGGGCACGGACCTGCAATGACTCATGGGCGGGCCTCAGGCGGGGCTGGGGGCTCCGCTGAGGCAGGGGTGGGGGTCAGGGCAGGGGTTTGTACCTGCTGGCGGGCCTTGGCCTTTTGGACATACTTATATTCCAAAAAGTCGATGTAAAAGAACAGGCAAAAAGTGAATGCAAAAGCAGATACAAGGATGGCTATGACGCTGATTAGAATCCCCACCGCACTCTCCTGTCCAACACGATCAAGTACATCATCAGTACGATAAACCCGACCACCACCAGGAAGGCCAGGGCGTATATTGCTTTGTCCTGGAGGTCGCTGACCAGTCTTCTTCGTTGCCATTTTGCAGCCACCTCCTGCGCTTCCAGAATCTCCCGAGCCTCGTCCTGCTCTTGCTGGATGACTTCCCGCATTTTAATGAAATCGGTGTAAATTGCACCAAGCTCCGGTGGGCTTTCATAGACAAGGACTTGGCGCAGCTCATGCTCCATTTGGGAAATGCGGCGCTGGGCCAAAACCCGGTCAAGGGCCTGCTGGTCCAAAGACACGTCCTTTTTGACAACAGCTTTGGACTTCTTCTCCTCTTCCACCACGTGCTGGCGTAAATCGTCCTGGGCCTTGAAGAAGCCGCCCAAGTGCTTGCCAATGTCGGCCATCACCGCGTGGGCCTCCTGGCCAACAGCCTTGTACTCGCGGTACATGGCGCAACCCTTTTTGATGAAGCTAACAGCGGTGGACGCGGCAGTTATCAAAGTGATCGGATCGATGCGGCGCTCCTTGAACAGGAGGAAATATTTTAGGGTAAAGAAAAACCCGCCAGGGTTTAAGCTGGCGGGTTTTAGGGTTTAAGCGGAAAGGTTGTCTAGATTGAACCAGTGACCATGGTCCGAGGCCCATGTGAAGGTGCCGGCCGATGATTGGGTGAAGGCATACTTGCCTTTCTTTTCATCAAACCAGACCGCCGGGTACCCGTCATAGTCAATCCCCAGTTTGGCCAAGAGCCGGGTGGCTGCAGCCGCCCGGTCATGCCCTTGTTCAGGGTGCCCAGGAGCTGGGGGGTCGAGTTCAATCCACACGCGATTTTTCGTGTTCATATACTTTCTCACTTTCTATTGTTAAAGAACAGATGTCAACTTTTCTAGCTGACACTTAAATTATACCCTATAACATATCAACTGTCAACCTGTCAAGTGATTTGTTTATAGGTGTTTACCCTTAGTGAGCTGTGGATTTATACAGGAGAAAGGTGCACGGAGCGCGGATCACGGGCAAATTCGGGCTTTGTATAGACTTTTTTAGGGTAATGATGTTTTTTTTATTTTTTTTGTGAGATTAGACGTAATAGAAGTAATGGTGTAATAGTTTAATGAAATCAATGTGTTATGAGAACACGTTACATTACACATAGTCAATGGATGTAATTTACATAAAATGCGCGCGGACTGACTTTTTGAAAAAATAAAAACATACATTGGTCTAAAAAAGTCTAACTAAAACCCTGAATTTGACCTCTGGAGGGGCAAAAAGGCCTTGTTGTTGCGTTATCTGTGTGTTTGTTGCACAATGTAGGCATGAACATTGAAAAGAACATCCCCCTGCCTGGCGGCGTTGACCCCCGCGAGCGCTATCCATTCCCTGATATGGCCATTGGAGACAGTTTTCTGATCCTGGATGCCACCTGGATCAAGAACCTGCGCAGCGCTGCCTACATGTATTCGCGCCGCCACCCGGGCACGCGATTCACCTGCCGCCGGTACGGCGAAGGCTGGCGTCTGTGGAGGGTTGCCTGATGGGCAAACACAAGGACGAGAAGTTTTTGGCAGGGAAAAACCTGGGTGGGCGGCCTGCGGTGGTCGAGGCTCGGGTGACCGCCCCGGTTAAACCGCACAAGCCCAAAGTCCTGACACCCCAGGAATGGAAGTTTGTGGAGGAGTTTTGCGCTGGCGACGGCCATGTCACCCTGAAAGAGGCCGCGATCCGCGCTGGGTATTCCGAGGTCTGGGCGAAGAACCGGGCCCGGGAGCTGACCGACCCTGAGGTTTGCCCGCATATCGTGGCAGCGATCCAGGAGCGAAGGCGCGAGTTGGGGGAAAAGTACGGCACCACGTTCGAGCGGCACATGCGCGACCTTCAGGTCATCCGGGACCAAGCATTGCAGGCTGGCGCATATGGCGCGGCCGTCCAGGCCGAATATAGGCGCGGTCAGGCCCTTGGATCGATCTACATTGACCGCAAAGAGATTCGCCATGGCACCATAGACAGCATGAGCAAGGAAGAGGTTGTGCGCAAGCTGGAAGAGATCAAGCGCCTGTATGGGGGCAATGCCGGGCCCATCGTGGACGTAACCCCTAAGCAAATTGAGGAAGAACCCGAAGAGGAGGACGATGATGGCCCTGAAACCGGAAGCGAACCTGTACAAGCGCCTGAAAGAAAACCTCCCAAACTGCCATTTCACCCGCATTGAGTCCAGGGTCAACCTGGGTATCCCTGACTGCCTGCTGGCATTTCCGCATGGGGAGTTTGTGATGGTGGAGCTGAAGGTGGTCAAACGCGGCCGCAAGGTGGCCTTGTCACCACACCAGGTGTCGTTTCACGTCAAGCATGCCGACCTGCGCTGCCCAACCTTTGTTTTGGTGCAGTATCACCCGCCCGGCACCGCGCACGCCAGCAAGTCCGAGCTGCTTTTGTATGCCGGCGAGCAGGCCATTGACCTGGTCACCCTGGGCATTGACACCCCTGCGATGGCCCGGTGGCCATGGACGGCCATATCCTGGGCTGAATTGCGAAATCATTTAGTTGGTAGTTGACTTGTATGTAAGAGTTGTGCTAGGATCACAAACACCTGGATGTCCCAGGCAACACAGAAAGAGAGAAATCATGAAGCAATACCTTGTGCAAGTTCGCCTGTCATATTACGCATGGGTCGATGTCGAAGCGCTCGATCAATATCAGGCCGAAGATAAAGCAATCCGAAAAGCATGGGATGCCATGGGAAAGGGTAGTGGCGCGTGGGGCGAAGAACCGGAAGTGGTGCACCTGGAAGAGGTCGACGAAACGACAAGCGATTGACCCATGACTTGGTGCAGCGAGTAGTCCTACCTTTAACCATAGAAAGAAAGAGAGAAAGCAAATGAAGACAAGTGAACTAACAGGCGCAGCCCTTGACTGGGCAGTAGCAAAGTGCGAAGGCTATGAGATTGTCCGCATGAGGGGGAACGAAATCACTTTCCTAGACCGAACCGATGACGGCGCATTAAACGAGAGGCAAATCGGCTACTCAACCGATTGGGCGCAAGGTGGGCCGATCATTGAGCGTGAGGGTATCAGTGTAGATCGTATAGGCGGCGCTTGGACTGCCGACATCGCTGATTCGGTGGGTGGCTACATTGAACACACTGAGTCTGGAACCACACCCCTGATCGCCGCTATGCGGTGCTATGTGGCAAGCAAGCTGGGCGATACCGTAAAAATTCCCGATGAGTTAGTCGAAGGATAACCGCATGCGAAGGCGAGACCGAAAACGCCTGGAAGAGGCACGCCTGCAACAATTAAGACCACCACCAGACCCGGAGCAAAAGCAGGCACAGACCGGCAGCTTGCTGCGGCGTTTGTTGGGGTTTTATTTATTTCACAAAATATTTGGTGGAGGTAGTTGACAAGTTGTTTTGAGTTGATCTAGAATCACAACCAGGCCAAGCATTCCGCGAGGCCGTAACCTAGAAAGAGAGAAAGACCATGAGCGATATTTTTTTGACTGCGTTGCAGTCTGCATTTTCTGACGCAATGAAAACCGCCCTGGCTGCCGAAATTGCCCAATGGCATGCGCAGCACTCAAAGAACATGGACGAGCTGGTTACCAGGGTTGAAGCCCTCGAGGCCAAAATCTTGAACCTGGCAGTTTCGACCACCACGGCCGGGCACCTGGGGAATGAGCAGCTCGACACGATCGCCCAGCACCTGAGCGACATGCAATTGGTGACCATTGCCGCGCACATTGACACCGCCCAGCTTGCGGGCGAGCTGACCGACGGCCAGCTTAACGACATCGCGAGCGACATCGACCTGGCCGACCTGGCCGGAGAATTCGACCTGGAAAAGGTGGCCGAAAATATTGACCTGCACGAAAAGTTCAAAGAGTTTTTTGACGACAATACTTTTTCAATTCGTCCATAAGGGGGCCGACCATGCAAATCCACGCAGTAAACGTAATCGTTGGGGGCATCCCCACCGACAAGCGTAAAAAGGTGCACGTCAAAATCGTGCTGGTGCGGGCCATTGACAAGGTGCACGCGTTGCAAAAGGCCGCCCAGGGTTTTTCGACACACAGTAATTTTGACGATTACACCTTTATTTATCGAAACGAATTCGACGATACAGACGGTCCCATACTCTGGAATTTTCAGACATGGGAGCGCGCTGATTTTGACGATGTACAGCTTTTGACCGGTTCGGAAATCTTAGAAAGGGTAATAGCATGACACGTGAAACAAACACAAAATTCGTGGTGCGCATCATGGAGCAGGCCAGCACCGGCCCGCTGATGCAGGCCTTTGTACTTGAGGCAATGCGCATATATGCGGCCGACATCCTGGCCACCGAGACGCCGCCCGACGCTGAAACCGGTTTTATTTCCTGGGCCGCCTGGCAGGCCTGCGCCGCCGAGGCCGACCAGGCCCTGGCCGACCGTCGTTTTTAACCTGGAGAAAAAACAATGAACGCTGAACTTAAACAGTTATACATGAACAATCACATACAGGCCCTGGCCGAGGCGAACCACCGCGCAGCGCAAACCATGGAAAAAATGGGTGGTGGCTTTGCTGCTGCCTTGGCCCTGGCTTATTACCGCGCGGACGGTAATAACCAGGCGCGCATCTTGGGCGCTTTCCCGGACCTTTTTGAAAAATACCGCCGAATAGCCGAAGAGCTGCGCGAGATGCGAGAGCTGGCCGACTAACCCGACCCGACCCGACCCGGCCACCGCGCCGGGTTTTTTTTTACGTAGGGGGTTGACATGTTGACATGTTGCACTAAAATAATTCGCAGGCCAGCAACCCGCCCGGCCACCAGAAAGAAAGCGAGAGTTTTTTATGCCTTTATTGTCCGACACATCCCTATTGGTGACCCTGCCCTCAGGTAACCGCGCGGTTTACCTGGTGCAACCCCAGCACCTAACCCCGCGCGCGTCAAACGTGACGCAAAATGAAAACGCGCACATGTACGGCCAGCAGGTGGCCGTTGAGCTTAATGGGGTTTGGTATCGCCCCGGCTTGCGCGAAGAAATCACCGACCTGAAAACCTTGGCACTTATCGACCGCGCGCCCCAGGCCGACACAATCCCAGGGGGCCGGTATGCTTAAGACAATCCGCCAAAGTAGCAACAAAAAAACCGGGCCGATCGCGACCACGTACCGGGCCGGCGCGCATCACACGTTCGGCACGTGCCCGACAACGTGCGCTTTGAACCCGAACGGCCAGCATGGGGCCGACCTGGTCGACCCCGATTATCTGGCCGCCGTTTATAACGCGGTGCCGCGCAGCGGCCAGGCCTGGACTTATTCGCACTTTCATTTTGAAAACCTGCCTAAGCCCGCGCCCGGTAAAACGACAATAAATTACAGCGCGGACACGATGCCCCAGGCCGTGGCCGCCGTTCGCGCCGGGCACCCGGCCACGGTGGCCGCCCCGGCGGGGACCGTTTGGCCGTACACGTTTGAAGGCGTGCGCTTTGTGCAATGCCCCGAGCAACTAAGCCCCGAGGGCTCCGGCTTTACGTGCGCAACCTGTGGCAATGGCCGCCCCCTTTGTGCGCGTGGGGACCGCGATTACGTCATTGTGTTTGTGGCGCATGGTTCACAATCGAAGAAAGTGGCCGCCGGTGCCGCCGACCCTGGTGGCTGCTATGCCGGCCAGGGGCACGCTGCGATCGCGTGGCACGCTACACGTAAAACCGGCGCGCCGGATGATGCGGCCGCCGTGGCCGCGTTCGCGCGCACGCTGCCCCCGGGCTCGTTGCTGCGCCACCATATCGCGGGCGACCTTGGGCGCGCCATTAGTTGACCTGTTGACATGGTTATATTATTAGTCTAATATTCAGGTGTCGGGAAAATTTTCCCGGCATAACTTAAACACAGAAAGCGAGAAATCAAAATGGCTCACATGATCGACACCACCACCGGCCGCGCTGCCATGGCCTTTACCGGACAAACCCCCTGGCATGGCCTCGGCCAGGCCTTAACCCCCGGGGCCACAATTGAAACTTGGACCCGCGAAGCGGGCCTAGCTTATGACGTACTTGAAAGCCCCGTCAAGTATTCGACCCCGGCATGCACCGACGTGCAAACCTGGCCGGCTCGTAAAGTTTTACACCGGTCCGACACCGGCGCGCCCTTGGCCGTGGTTAGCAGCGCTTATAACGTGGTGCAGCCCGGCCAGGTTATGGATTTTTTCCGCACCCTGGTGGATTTAGGGGGTTTTCAACTTGAGACCGCCGGGGCCCTGAGTGACGGCCGCCGGGTATGGGCCTTGGCCAGCGTGGGCGATGCTGCCCCCGTGGTCGGTCGCGACTTGGTGAAACCTTATTTACTGTTCGGCACCTCATATGATGGGACCATGGCAACCATCGGAAAATTTACGGCCATTAGAGTCGTTTGCAACAACACAATAACCGCCGCCGTCGGGGGTTATAGTGGCGGCCGCGTTATTAAGGGCGAAAGCGAAAAAAACACCGGTTACCTGAAATCGGCCGTGCGCGTGCTGCACAGTGAGCGCTTCGACGCCGACGCGGTCCGGCTGCAGCTCGGCATTGTGGCGAATGCATTCGAGAGTTTTCTGGTGCAATCGCGCCAATTGGCCGGCCAGGGTATGGACCAGGCCGACGCCGACGTGTTTGTGTCGGAGCTGCTGCGCCCCTACCATTCGAGCGCGCGCCCGGTGACTGAATCAAAAGCATATGTCCGCATCATGCAACTATTCAACGGCCAGGCGATCGGCTCCGACCTGGCCGGCGTGGCCGGCACCCGGTGGGCCATGCTCAATGCCGTGACCGAATTAGTCGACCATGAAAGAGGCCGCTCAAATAATACGCGGATCGAAAGCGCCTGGTTCGGCACCGGTGCCGCGCTTAAGGCGCGCGCCGTTGACTTGCTGGCCGACGCCGACCTGGGCGTGCCCGCGTAACCTGGCCGACCCGGCCACCGAGCCCGCCCTGGTGGCGGGCTTTGTTGTTTGTTGCACAAAGTATATTTTTTAAGTTAAAATTTAATCCCCGGCCACGGTGGCCGGGGCTAACCTAGAAAGTGAGAAATTATGAACACGAAAATTTTCGACCTGCGCGCCTTGGACATGTCTAGCGCTTATGACTGGTCGCAAAGCGAACCGATCAAGCACGGTGATGTGATGCTGGTGGCCGACGGTGTGGCCATCATGTGCGAGGCCTGGCCGGTTATGGTGGCCGGTGCCTCCGATGTTTTCCACCGCGTGGCCGACGGTGTCACCTGGGAGCGCTTCGCCCATGACTGCCCGCGCCCTGGCATGGCCGACCGGCTGCTGGCCGGTGTGGCCGTCGCCCGCCGCCCGGTGGCCGACCTGGTGGCCGAGGCCCTTAGTTATGCCGAGCTGGCCGCCATGGCCATGGCCGAGGGCGCAGCATGAGCGCGCGCCTGCAGCTCGTGCAAGTGGTGGCCGTGGCCGACGTGGGCCGGGTCCGCGTGGCGTGGTCCGCCACCTGGTCGACCCACCTGGTCACGGTTACACGTGCCGGGCATGGCGTGGTGGCCGAGCACGTGGTGGCCGACCGGGCCCGCGCTTTGGCCGTGGCCGACCAGGCCCTGGCCGACCTGGCCGACCTGGCCGGCATGCCCGCTTAGGCTGCCGGTTTCCCCCGACCTTTAACCCGGCTGCTGCCGGGTTTTTTTTGCGACCGGTATCGAACCGCCCGCGCCTAGGATAGGTAAAAAATATCGTTAACCCGGGGCCGATAGCCAAAGGCAAACCAGGCCCTCGGCCCTGGCCGCTCGAACCGTCAACCGTGCACCGCGTATCGAACCCCGGCGCGCCCTGGTCCGCGCGCCGTGGAGCTGCTGCCGGCCGCCCTGGTGCCTGGCCGTTTTTTCTCTTAAGAAATTTTCTTAAGCAAAAAATTAGTGCATGAGCTGCAGTTATTTCCCGACTAATTAGTGCATGAGCTGCAGTTATTTCCCGGGAGCTGCTGCCGGCCGTTGACCTGGTGGCCGTTGACCTGGTGGCCGAGCTGCTGCCGGCCGTCGACCTGGTGGCCGAGCTGCTGCCGGCCGTCGACCTGGTGGCCGTCGACCTGGTGGCCGAGCTGCTGCCTGGTGGCCGGTGCCGGTGTTTGTGTTTGTGTCGACCTGGTGCCGGTGTTTGTGATCCGGTGGCCAGGTTCACAAACATTAGACCCGCGCGCCCTGGTCCGCGTCGCGTGGGCCGCGGGCCGCGTCGCGTGGGCCGCGGGCCCCGGTCCGCGTGCCTGGCGCCGTAAGTGAGCGCCCACCCCACCCGGGCCCAAAAAAACGGCCCGGGTCCGGGCTGCGCAGGCTTTAGCCCTTTTTCACACGGTCAGTTTCACGTGAAACAGTTTTGACCCTAAATAAAAAAGGGCCCCCTTTGTCAACAAAGTCAACTCGTGTCAAAATATTTAAAAATTTGAAACGAAACGGACCTCCTATGATCCCTGAAGAAATTGACGCCGAGCGTCTTAAACTTGAATACCGCCTCGCGCAGATCGACACGCAGGACAAGGCCAAGACCAGCTTCATCGACTTCGTGCGCTACGTCTGGCCAAACGCGATCCTCGGTGAACACCACACGATCATGGCCAAGGCCTTCGACCGCATTGCCGCTGGGTCCTTGAAGCGTTTGATCATCAACATGCCCCCGCGTCACACGAAGTCTGAATTTGCAAGCTATCTCCTTCCTGCATATCTGATGGGAAGAGACCCGCGAACCAAGGCCATTGAAGCGACCCACAACAGCGAGTTAGCCGTGCGATTCGGCCGAAAAGTCCGTGACCTGATGGACATGGACACATATAAGAGCGTGTTTCCTGATGTTGCTTTGAAGCAAGACTCCAAGGCCGCTGGCCGGTGGGACACGAACAAAGGCGGGGAATATTTTGCCGTTGGTGTGGGCGGCGCGATGACCGGCCGTGGCGCTGACGTCTTGATCATTGACGACCCGCACTCAGAGCAGGACGCAATGAGTGACCTTGCCTTGGACAACGCTTGGGAGTGGTATATCTCTGGCCCACGCACGCGTTTGCAGCCAGGTGGTGCGATCGTCATTGTGATGACAAGGTGGGGCACAAAGGACCTGACGGCGCGTTTATTAAAAGCTCAAAAATCGCGAAACGCGGACCAATGGGAGGTCATCGAGTTCCCTGCTATTTTGCCAAGTGGGCGCGCACTTTGGCCGGGGTTCTGGAAACTGGAGGAGTTGGAGAGCGTCAAAGCCTCCTTGTCTGCGCAAAAGTGGAACGCGATGTATCAGCAGCAGCCCACCAACGACGAGGGTGCGATTTTGAAGAGGGAGTGGTGGAAAGTCTGGCCAAAGGACGATCCGCCTGAGGTGAATTACATCATCCAGTCCTTGGACACGGCGTATTCCAAGAAGGAGACGGCGGACTACACGGTCATCACGACCTGGGGCGTGTTCTATATGAACGAGGATTCCGGGGCGTCGATTATCCTGTTGGACGTGAAACGTGGGCGGTGGGACTTCCCTGAGCTAAAGCGCATTGCCAAGGAGCAGTACGACTTTTGGCAGCCTGACAACGTGTTGATCGAGGCAAAAGCTACGGGTACACCCTTACAGCAGGAGTTGCGTCGCATGAGTATTCCTGTGACGATGTATTCGCCGGGCGGGCGGCGAGCGGGCCAGGACAAGGTATCCCGGGCGCATTCGGTGGCCCCTGTGTTTGAGGCTGGCATGGTCTGGGCCCCGGACACGGACTGGGCGGAACTCTTGGTAGAGGAATGCGCGGCCTTTCCAAATGGCGACAACGACGACATGGTGGACAGCACCACTATGGCGATGGACAGATTCCGTCGCGGCAACTTCATCAGCTTGGCCACTGACGACAATGAAGAAGGTGAGAAAAGGGAGCTTGTGCCGGAGTACTATTGACGTTTAAAATGTCTCAACTAATTCCTTGGCCGGGGTGATATGAAGAATGCTTACTACGGAGTGCCTGCCACCCAAAACTTTGCGTTTGGTGGCATTGCCAATCCGACGCAGCGGGCAACCCTGCGAAGCTCCGACAAGGAGTACTTGGACGCGCGGCAAAAGGAATTGGACGAATTTGAAAAGCAGCGGACCGCGTACAACGACTCGCTGACCAAGTGGCAGACGGAGTTTTACAACCCGTACAAGAGCCAGGTGGAGGCGTACAACACCGGTGCGCAGAAGTACAACACGGACGTCTACGAGCCGTACAAGAAACAGTTTGACGACTACGTCAAGGCCGTGGAAACGTGGAACGCGGGGGACCGCACCACTGACTATGCAGGGCCTGCCGAGCCAACACTTGCCAAGACGTTTGACTTGACAGCGCCTGTTGCCCCTGAGGACTTCAAGGGCACGGCCCCTGTTGCGCCGTTCAAGGAAGAGGAAGTGATAGCGCGCCAGAAAGAGGCAGCGGCCCGCGCAACTCAAGACGCCGGCAACCGCGCCGTGGCGATCGACGTGGTCAGTGACCCTGACCGATTTAATTTTGGATCGATGTCCGTGAGCAACAGATTTATGGCAAAAGGAGGCGAAGTCATGCAGGATGATTCACTTAAAAAGACAGCGCGCTCCATCATCAAGGACTTTGAAAGCTACGGCTACAGCAAAGAAGAGATTATGGCGCTGGCCGACGAAGTAGCCGCAGCGGGCCGTGGCGGGGATGAGTTGCTGGCCTACCTGTCTCCTGAGTCAGTGGAACTCTTGAAAGAGCAAGGCGGCTCGGGAACCATCAACCCTGCAACGGGTTTGCCGGAGTTTGCCTCACCAAAGGTACTAAAGACTGTTGCCTCGGAGGCTGCTGCCGCTGCTGCCGCAGATAAAGCCGCCGCAGATAAAGCCGCCGCAGATAAAGCCGCCGCAGATAAAGCCGCCGCTGACAAGGCTGCAGCGGACGCCAAGGAGCTTGCAGATTTTAGGGCCAAGGACGCTGCGGTGGATGCTCGGTGGACCGGCGGGTCCCAGTCCAAGCCAACGACTGCTGCGGCGGACTTGAGCACGGCAATTGCTCAGTTAAAAGCTGGAAACAAGGACGAGGCCACGCTCACCTTGCGACAGATTGTAGGGCTGGACCCAATGCCTGGCGCAGCCAAACCAATACCAAGTGCCCCTGTCGCAACACCGGGTCAAACCCCTGCGGTCAAGACACCACCGGTGGCGACCTTTACTCCTGCCGTGCCTCCGCGACCCGAGG
>Ga0102860_1000288_pt1 | contig 11907 bp, 19 predicted proteins | sample Colrivmeta1449A3_FD_84496 | JGI IMG/M metagenome (GOLD analysis project Ga0102860, IMG submission 84496) | Estuarine microbial communities from the Columbia River estuary - metaG 1449A-3 | ecosystem: Environmental > Aquatic > Marine > Intertidal zone > Estuary | place: USA: Columbia River...
CTAGATGCTATTCGTGAGTTTCAACGTCAAGGTTGGAATATTACTGGTGCGCTAGAAAACAGAGGTAAAAATCGTAAAATTGATAACCATTTTATTAAAATGGAACATCCTGATTTTACAATGCTTAATAAAAAAGGTCAAACCGAAGCTGTTGCTACTATGAATATTCAAAATAGTTGTAATGGTTCTAAACCTATGGAATTAGATTTAGGTGTTTATCGTTTGGTTTGTTCTAATGGTATGGTTGCTCATACATCTTATAGTAATGCTAAAGTACCACATAGTGAAAAAGGTCAATATTCACTACAAGAAATTCTTTGTGATTTAGGTATTCGTACACAAGGTGTAATGGATGAATTTAATAAATTAAAAGATAGTAATTTGACACCTAAGCAAGCTATAGCTATGGCTACAGAAGCAGCAACACTTCGTTTTGGTAAAGACCATAATATAAACGTTGAACAATTGCTTAACGTAGTTCGTAATGAAGATGAAGGTGATGACGTATGGACAGTATTTAACCGCATACAAGAAAATTTAACACAGCCACATCGTATTACTGATGATAATGGTAGAATGATGAGTGGTGTTATTGGTGCTAGTGAAGATACACGTATTAATAAGGAATTATTTCAATTAGCACACGCCTACGCTTAAAAATAATTTATGAACAAGGGTTGGATTTGTCAACTCTTGTTCGTATATTCACCGCATAATAATAAATAAAAATAAAGGTTATGATTAAAATGTGTATTAAAGCAGTAGAAAATTTGGTTGCCGAATTTAATGCTGGTCAAATTTCAGAAGAAAATTTTTACAAAGCTCTCCAAAACACTGCTAACATGGGTTTGGATAATATCCGTCAACATAAAATTTGGAATGCTAAAGATGAACTTCGTCCTGGTGATATGGTTTTTGTTGATCATAAAAAAGTAGCTGGTCGTAAATTTCGAGTTAAGGAAATTAAACGTGTAAAAGTAATCGTTGTCAATCCTGATAACGAGCGTGAAAGTTTTATTATTCCCCTTAGTTTAGTTAAAAAAGCCTAATTATGAGTTTTAAACAATCCATCCTCACAGCAATTGAAGAAAATCAAAATGAGATGATTATACCCTCTCGAGAATATACTAGTAAAGAAATTACATGGATGAGTGGTTATACCCAAGCACTAAAAGATATGATTGAAGATTATGACAACGATATTGAAGATGCTATTAAAAAATCTGTTGATTTTTCATTAAACTAATTTGGTTATTTAACATTTATATATTATATTCACGCTATGAGTTACGAAGAAAAAATTAAAATGGATGCTCAAGACATTGAAAACGCTATGGTTGCAGGAATGTGGGCACGAGCAGATGAAGAAGCTGCTTATAATGATGCCTGTGAAAAAGTTTTAGTTAAAGCCGATAAACATGGTTTACAATTAGAGGTTGTTATGGCTGCTTTTAAACATAAAACACAATTTCCAGATGCTCCAATATTGCAATGTTTGCAAGTTGGTGCTGATGAATGGGATGTGTAACAATATGCTACTGTGGTGAAATAGGTAGACACGAGGGACTTAAAATCCCTTGATCAGTGATGGTCGTGCCGGTTCGATTCCGGCCAGTAGTACTAAAACGTTCTTTAACATGTTGTAAACTTAACACATCTCCGTAGCTCAGATGGATAGAGCAACGCACTTCTAATGCGTAGGTCATGTGTTCGAGTCACATCGGGGATACAAAACGGACCTTTAGCTCAATTGGTTAGAGCAACTGACTCATAATCAGTAGGTCGGTGGTTCGATTCCATCAAGGTCCACAGAATTTTTATTTTAATTTGGATATTAAAAAAAAAGTTCGTATATTTATATATAATTAAAAACAAAAACAAAAACAAAAAAATGAAAAAAGTAATTTTCGCAATCGCAATCGTAGCTGCTGCTACATTTACAGCTTGTTCAAACAACGCTGAAACTTCAACTGCTGATTCAACTGCTGTTGATTCTACTGTAGTTGATTCTACTTCTTTGTCAGTTGACACAGTTGTAGCTCAGTAATTAAGTTTACAAGCCCCCTTAGCTCAGTTGGTAGAGCTTCTGATTTGTAATCAGATGGTCGGCGGTTCGAGTCCGTCAGGTGGCTCAAAGGTGGTAGTTAGACGAAAATGAAATTCCTGCTGTGATGTTAACTTAATCAGCATATTCAGAAGTAGAAATGAATAACCGCAAGTTATTCACCACCCTATATAGTGGATTGGTGTAATGGTAACACATTGGGCTCATAACCCAAAGTTGGCAGTTCGAGTCTGTCGTCCGCAACAAAAGTACCACGAAGCATACCGTAAGATCTGCTCACTGCAGTGGTCTTCGAGTTAACATGAATAGCCCAAGGCATAAGTGTTAGTAACCCCTAGTAAGACTATCTGATCAATAAATATTGCTAGGGTTTTTTGGAAGATTGGCAGAGTGGTCGATCGCGGCAGTCTTGAAAACTGTTGTACTGTAAGGTACCGTAGGTTCGAATCCTACATCTTCCGCACCTTAATACCAATTCAGGTTCGTGAACAAGGGAGGCCTGTTCTTCTAGTGCAAGAAAGAAATCACATTAAATCTCCCCATGCTAGGTGGCAGTGGTGACCTAGCAAAATTACCTCCTCGTCTAATGGCAGGACAACTGGTTTTGGTCCAGTTAATCGAGGTTCAAATCCTTGGGAGGTAACTAAAATTTAGTTTGGTTTATTAAAATAAAATTATTATATTAACGTTATGAATTTGACAAAAGCACTTAAACACAAGAAGAAACTTGTAAAGCAATCCGATGAATTTTTTTCTCGTTTTTCCAATTATAACTCTTCCGAGGTTGGAACAACCCCATCTTACAATCCACAAGATATGTTTGAAGGATGGTTAAAAACAACTAATGAATTGGTTAGTTTAAAAGGGAAAATCCATAAAGCAAATGGACCGATTGCTGAGAAGATTTTTCGATTAGGGGAGGTAAAAAACTTAATTACTCGTTTGCGTGGAGTTGATACTAAAGAAGGAAAAGTTCGTAACCGCTATTCGGGTAATGAGGAATATGTTATGTATGCATCATATGTAAATTTACTCCAAAAAGATCTTCTAATTAAAAATTATGAAGAAGAGTTAGAACAACTCCAAGAAGAAATTGAAGCGTTTAACGCTATCACAAAGATATAATCAAACCGAGAGTGAAGTTAAATTAGTAGCACCTAAAAATATCTTCGGATTTTTTAGGACTTATCGGGAATAACCTTCCCCTTACAGAAACATGATGCTAGGATTTAGATGTTGATCTTGCGCCTTAAGACTTAAATTTGAAACTTCAAATAGGTAAAACTCAAATCTCAAGACTCTTTAGCGAAACTTTAATTTCCTCTCTTTTGATTTTAATGCTCGGTTCGTCTATCGGTTAGGACCTCAGGTTTTCATCCTGGTAAGAGGGGTTCGATTCCCCTATCGAGTACAAACTTATTTAGAACTTTTTCATATGTATAATAAAATTAATTATTATGAAAAATGTAACTAGAGAACAATTTTTAGGAATTCTTAGACACACCTTAACTTTCTTAGGTGGTATTTTACTTACACAAGGTATTATAGATGCATCACTTTTAGGTGAAGCTTCAGGAGCTATTATAACATTAGCTGGTATTGTTTGGTCTATAGTAAGTAAAAAGCAATGAAGGATTTTTTCAAAACAATGTTTGCCAATAGTGAAGGTACCTCGCATAAACGTGTGCTTGGTACCATTGGCTTCATTTCCTTAATAATATTTTTATTTACGTGTGGTGAAGCACATAAATCAGTAGCTGTTTCTGCTGTAGAATATTTAACTATAGCAACGGTGTTTGGTACTGTATTGGAGAAATTTGCTCCTAAACCACCAAAAAACCCAGAAGTATAATGGCACAAGCACCTAAAACAACCCAGGTAAATTTTCCTTTAGAGCAATATTATCAAGATCAATTTCCTAAAAAGCAAATTTATTTACACCACACAGCAGGTAATGCTGATGCTAAGAATGTTTTCTTTGGTTGGCAAAGTGATCCAGGAAGGATAGGAACTTGCATATCAATTTCAGGTAAAGGAAAAAAAACAATTGATGGAGAAATAGTACAAGGTTATTCATCTAAATTTTGGGCTTATCATTTAGGTGTTAAAACTAAGTTTTTTCAAGCAATGAAATTACCTTATAAAGAATTAGATAAACACTCTATTGGTGTTGAAATTTGTAATTGGGGTCAATTAACTTTAAAAGATGGGAAATTTTATAATTATGTAAAACGTGAAGTATCTAAAGATGAAGTATGTGAATTAAGTACTCCATTTAGAGGTTACAAATATTACCATAATTATACTGATGCTCAAATAGAATCTACAAAACAATTACTATTATATTGGGGAGAATTATATAACATCCCCTTAACCTATAACCAGGATATTTTTGACTTAACTCCTAGAGCATATAAGGGAGAATCAGGGGTATTTACACATTGTTCAGTTAGACCTGACAAAGTAGATATATATCCTCATCCAAAAATGATTGAGATGCTAAAATCACTTTAATTGTATATATTTATAATCAATAAATTAGCGCATTATTCCGTGATTTCAAATTGATCATTTAATATATGCGCTATATAAACGTTATATACAATATTTATGCGCGTGGATGTAAATAAAATATTTAGATTATTCAATGGGGAGGAATTTGATTCACTTCCTGAAAAATCTCAAGTGGTAGAAGCCGCTATAGATTTTAAGGAACATCCTTTATTCTGGGTGGGTATGTTTAAGAAACTCATCCAAAATCATAAAGTTTATAATCGTTCTATGATAAATTTCTTTTCTAAAATGGATGAGGACTTAGATTTATATGATGTTGAAGATGCTGGGGAATTTATAGTGTATAATAGAGCTTGGTTTTGGATAAGTAAAATCGATATTAAAGAATCAATACACCAAAATGCTTTAACACATTACGCAGATGAAATATTACTTACCTACACTAAAGTAGTAATACTATACTTCCAGGAATTGGAAGAATACGAAAAATGTGCGCATCTTAAAAAAATTCAAGATTTTCTTGAAAGTATCTTAAACTAAGCTTGGTAGTGTCATCTTCTATTTGTATATTGGGGATACGAGAGAGAAAGAAAAATAAGAAAATATGAAAAATAGAGAAATAATGATGAGACGGTTAGAGCGAGCCGAGGGGGGGATTGAGAAACTACATTTCATCCTAAATCGCCAAGGATCAAGAGAACAATTTGAGGAGGTACTCCAAGAAGTACGAGAATTAATTCAAGAAACGAAAGCATTTATTCAACAAGAACCATTAGGTCCCGGAGAAATTAATTAATATTAAGTTATGCAACTAACAGCCGAACAAATTCAACAGAATTGGATTCAATTCTTAGGTTACATTAATGATCATATTACATCTCCACGTAAGGAGAAATTGGTCGAGTTTTATGAAAAATTTGAGGACAGACTTATTTTAATGCCTGCTGCTCATAAAAAAGAATATCACAATGCTTTTCCGGGAGGGTATATAGATCACGTAAATCGTGTTGTTAAAGGTGCTCTTCATCTTCATGATTTATGGGGTATGATGGGTGCAGATTTATCTACTTATACTAAAGAGGAATTAGTATTTGCTGCTCTTAATCACGATCTAGGTAAAATGGGTTCTGAAGAGGAAGAGTCATATATCCCTCAAACAGATGAATGGAGACGTAATAAACTTGGTGAAAACTATATGTTTAATAATAAAGTTCCATTTGCTTCTGTTCCTGATCGTAGTTTATTTTTACTTCAATCTCATAGTATCCCATATTCATTTAATGAGATGATTACTATCCAGACTCATGATGGATTATATGATGAAGGTAATAAGAAATATTTAATAGGATTTATGCCCGAGCAAAGACCTCGTACCTCACTCCCATTTATTGTACACCAGGCCGATTTAATGGCTGCTAGGATTGAATTTGAACACGAGTGGTTACCTAAATTCAATTTAAGCTTGGATGAGCAAAAGAAAAAATATACATTGGAGTCAAATAAAAAATATCCAACACCCGCTGCTGCTAAACAAAAAGCATTAGGTAGTGTAAAAAGTGAAGGATTAAGAAACTTATTAGACAACTTATGATACTAACAATTGTAATTCTTTCAATATTGGTCGTAACTCTTGGATTTACGACCTTTAACCTCCTACGTAAAAACGAAAAACAGGAGGATATTTTAGCAGGTTATATGGCCTATCTTAACAAAATTTCCGATGTTATTGAGGAATCAGAAAAAAAGATGATGGAAGTAGATGCTAAAGGCAGTTTTAAATCAGACGATGAAGTCGGTTTCTTCTTTACTCAAATCCAAAGTATTCAAACAATTCTAAACGCTTTTATTGTTAAGAATATTAAGTAATGGATGAGGTAATAGTTAAGAAAAAAAAGAAGGGGGTACAATACTTCACTCAAGCAACTGAGGATGCTATTGTACTCTATAATAATACTCCTGATTCTGAATTAAGGAGTAGAATTTATAATGATCGAATTCATTATAGCTTTTTTAAACTTACCGAAAACATCATTCATACATTTAAATTCTATTATACAGAAGTTGATAATATCGAGGATTTACAACATGAGGTAATTACATTCTTATTATCTAAAATCCATCTATTCAACCCAGAACGTGGAGCTAAAGCGTTTTCTTATTTTGGAACTATTGCTAAACGTTATTTAATTTTATCTAATCAGAAAAATTATAAAAAGCGTGTTGATACTGCCCCAATTGAGATTTTAGAAGAAGATGAAAATCATTCATATATAATTGATGATTCATCTTTAAATGATCGTTTATCTAAATTTATAGATCTATATACAGAACATTGTAGTCAAAATTTAACAAAAATATTCCCTAAAGAATATGATGCTAAAATAGCAGATGCAATTTTAGAATTGTTTCGTAAAAGAGAAAATTTAGATATATTTAATAAAAAAGCTCTTTACATTTATATTCGTGAAATTGTAGATGTTAAAACCCCTAAGATTACTAAAATAGCCAATCAGTTATACGATATTTTTAAACAACACTATTTTTTCTATTTAGAGCACGGATATACAAATTTTTAGTTTTAATATTTATAATAAACTAATATCGTATATTATGTCACAATTTGAAAATATTATTTTTGGTAAGAAAAAATTCTCCGATGTTTTGGAGGAAATTTATAATAACCAAAAGAAAAAAGACCAACAGGTTACTGCTTTAATTTCCGAGTTAAAACCTTTAATTTCTGATATTGGGGATGCTACTTTAGTAGTTCCCTTAATTAAGGAATATATGGAAATTGGTGTTAAAAATGATGATATCTTAATTAAAATGGCAGCTTTAGCTCAACGTGCTATGGCAACTGTATCAGCTGATGGTTCTCTTACTATTTCTGATGAGGAAAAAGACCAGTTAATAGCTGCTATGAATGAATTAAAAGGAGATAAGTAATGGGTCAATATGGATTTGCAGCACTAAATCAACAACTTAATGCTAACGCTAATAATGGATTTAACGTTGCAAATGCTATTTCTCAAGCTAATTTAATTAGAGCAGTTAGAGTATTAAGTATTGTTTTAGATGAAACCCATCCAAGATTTAAAGAATTAGGTGAATGGAATGGATTAGGTACTATTGAATTTGAAGATGTTATAAATCCATTACCATCTCCTTCTTTATTAATTGCAAAACCTTTACAAGGTAATTCTAAAAATTTACCATTAGTTAATGAAATTGTTTATATAATTTCTCTCCCTAATACAGATATTGCTTCAATATCCTCAAATACGATTTCTTATTATATTAATACTGTTTCTCTTTGGAATCACCCACATCATAATGCCTTCCCAACATCTCCTAATAATTTACCTCCAACACAACAAAAAGATTATGCTCAAACAGCAACAGGTAACGTTAGAAGAATAACAGATCAATCAACAGAAATATTTTTAGGTAAAACATTTAAAGAACGTTCTAATATTCATCCCTTATTGCCTTTTGAAGGTGATATACTTTATGAAGGTAGATGGGGTAATAGTATTAGAGTTGGTTCAACTGTTAAAAATACACCTAATAATTGGTCTACAACAGGTTCAAATGGTGATCCTATTATGATTCTTCGAAATGGTCAAGGTGTTCAAACCGAAGAAGGTTGGATACCAACAGTAGAAGATATTAATAATGATGATTCTTCTATCTATCAAACAAGTACTCAAAAGATACCTTTAAAAGCATCAAGTACTTCTTATTTTAGTTATAAAAGTAATCCACCACAAACCCCTGATCAATATGCTGGAAAGCAAATTATTATTAACTCAGGTCGTTTAGTATTTAATTCAACTGTAGATCATATTTTATTAAGTTCCAAAAAATCAGTTAATTTAAATGCTGTTGAAAGTGTTAATATTGATGCTCCTACAGTTACATTACAATCAGGAAAATTATATTTAGGTTCTAAAAATGCAACAGAACCATTATTATTAGGAAATAAAACAATTGCTACTTTAAATAATTTAATTAATAATTTAAATGCATTTTTACAAATTTGTTCTACTGTAGTTTCAACAGCTCCCGGAACACCAATTGTTCCATTAAATTTAGCTGCAAATCAATTATCATCTCAGCTAAAAATAATTCAGGGTAATCTTGAAAAGTTAAAGTCAACATCTAATTTTACCATATAATGGCAACAATTACTCCTGAAGAACAAGAACAAGAAAGATTACAGCAAGCTGCTGATGATCAACTTATATTAGATCAACAAGATGCTGAAAATATCGATGTAAATCAAATTGAAAATGCTACCCCATCTGATTTAAAAGCAATGGGTATTGCTAAATTACCTTTATTATTATTAGTAATAGGCAATCAAGTTAAAAAAATAATTAATCCAGCATTAAAAAATCTAATAGATACTTATATAAAAAAGTTTTTAGATATGGATGTTTGTCCGGATGCTGCTACATTAGCAAAAATTAGACAACAAAGAGATTTAATAGTTGGTCAATTAAATAAAATAGGTAGAGTATTAAATGTTATTACAATATCATTAACTGGTGTTTCTACATTTTTAAATTTATTACAAGGATTTATTAAAGGAATAGATTTAGCAAAAATTGCAGCTAAAATAGCAGCAGTATCTTTTCCTGTACTTGCACCAGCTTTACCTGGTCTTTTAGCTACTTTAACTAATGCTAAAACAGCAGCTCTTATAGACCCAACTACAGGTAACTCAAGATTACAAAAATTAACCTCAATTATAGGTGGAGCTGCTTTAGTTGCTTCTATTATAGGTGGTTTTATATTAGTAGCAATAGCGTTATTAAAATCAATAGATGCATTTTTAGAAAAATGTGATCCTAATAATATGAATTCACTTCTCCCTATTTCTAAAGAAGTTCAAGATATAGCGGATGCTCAATTACAAGCAGATAATACTCAAAATCTAACTACATATCAAGGTTTTATTATTGAAATAGAAATAGTTCCTTATACACCTACTGTAGATCGTAGACGTGCCGTTGGTAAAAATCAATCAGGAATTGTATTAATTCAGACCGAATTATCATTTACAACTGATGAACAAACATTAATTAATGAACTAAAACTAATAATTGACAGAGATAATTTAAAAGCTTACTAATTTTAATATTTATAAACAATGAAACCATCAGACTTTAAAAAAATTATTAAGGAAGCCGTAAAAGAAGCTATTCAAGAGGAATTAAAAGATATCCTATTGGAAGCAGTACGTGCTCCTAGAACGGTTGTACAGGAATCAGTAAAAGATACTTACGCACAACCACACCTTGAACAACCTAAACAACTTAACGCTGCCGAAAGACGTGCTATGTTTGGAGGTTTATTAGAAGACATGCAAAATAATAACCCAGCAACAACAGCATATGCTGGTCAATTTAACCCTACAGGACCTGTAGATAATGTTAATGGAACATTACCTGCTGGAGAAGTAGGATTAGATATGATAATGGGGTTAATGAATAAATAATGGCATTCGGAGCAAAAAAGATATATCCTATTGATACCAAACCTGGAACAGGTGTTGGTGTAGCTATTCCTTTTAATGCTCCTGGTGTATTTAAAATAACTTATACTACTAAAGAAGCTATTAAAAATAATCTAATTAACTTTTTTTTAACAAATAAAAATGAAGTATACTTAAATCCAACATTTGGTGGTAATTTAAGGGCATTTATTTTCCAACAAATTAATACTGGAAATTTAGATTCATTAAAAGAAGATATTCAATATCAATTAGGATTATATTTTCCTAGTGTTATTATTGCGAGTTTAGATATAAACTCACTTCCAGAAGTTAATCAAATTAACATAATATTAAAATATAATATCCAAGATACAGGTTTAAGTGACACAGTAGAAATAGTATTTACATAATGGCAACCAAAAGAAAAAATATACAATATATTAATAGAGACTTTAACGAGTTAAGAGCTAGTTTAGTAGACTATGCTAAAACCTATTTTCCAACAACATATAATGATTTCACTCCCGCATCACCAGGTATGATGTTTATGGAAATGGCTGCTTATGTAGGTGATGTTTTATCATTTTATTTAGACAATCAGGTTCAAGAAACATATTTACAATATGCTCGTCAAACAAACAACTTATATGAATTAGCTTATATGTTTGGTTATAAACCAAATGTAACCCAAGTTGCAACAGCACCTATTTCATTTTACCAACAAGTACCATCTAAATTATCTGGTTCAACATATATTCCTGATTTTGATTATGCTCTTTTTATTAATCAAAATGCTCAAATAAAATCTGTTACTAATCCTAACATTTCATTTCTAATAGAAGATCCAATTGATTTTAGTCTATCATCTTCAGGTGACCCAACAGAAATTTCTATTTTTAGTATTGATGGATCTAATAATCCATTATATTATCTTTTAAAGAAAGATAGAAAATCAATATCTTCAACAATTAATACAACTCAATTTTCATTTGGTGCACCACAACAATTTTCAACAGTAGAAATTAATGCTGAAAAAATAATTGGTGTTTTAGATGTATTTGATACTGATACTAATGAATGGTATGAAGTAGATTATTTAGCACAAGATGCTGTTTATGATTCTATAAAAAATACAAACCCAAATGATCCTAACTTATCTCAATATCAAGGTGATACACCTTATTTATTGAAATTAGCACAAGTCCAAAGAAGATTTATTACACGTTTCCTAAATTCAGGATCTTTACAAATCCAGTTTGGCGCGGGAACAGCAACAGATACAGACGAAGAAATTATTCCTAATTCCGATAACGTAGGTTTAGGTTTACCATTTGAAAAAACTAAGTTAACAACAGCTTATTCTCCTTCAAACTTTATATTTACAAAAACATACGGCATTGCACCTTCACAAACTAATTTAACAGTTAGATATTTAACAGGTGGTGGTGTTGAAGCAAATGTACCATCAAATGATTTAACAAATTTAGTAGCAGATATTACATTTTTAAACTCAAATTTAAATTCTGTAACTGCAAATACTATATTTGCTTCATTAGCAGTTACTAACCCAACTGCAGCTGATGGTGGAGGAGATGGAGATACAATTGAAGAAATTAGACAAAATGCTTCTGCAAATTTTGCAACACAATTACGTAACGTAACACAAGATGATTATTTAGTAAGATCATTATCAATGCCTGCTAAATATGGAGTTATTGCTAAAGCATATATTGAACCTACAAAGGCACAATCAATGTCTGCAGGCGAATCTAACTCCGTATTAGACTTGTATGTGTTGTCATATAACGCAAGCAACCAATTAAACACA
>Ga0102860_1000291_pt1 | contig 11753 bp, 9 predicted proteins | sample Colrivmeta1449A3_FD_84496 | JGI IMG/M metagenome (GOLD analysis project Ga0102860, IMG submission 84496) | Estuarine microbial communities from the Columbia River estuary - metaG 1449A-3 | ecosystem: Environmental > Aquatic > Marine > Intertidal zone > Estuary | place: USA: Columbia River Estuary...
CCTGCGCGGCTTTCTCCGGGATATGGCTGTCACCGGGATGTAAGCGGGTCATGGCCTCCAGCCCGATGCGGGCGCCCAATGTGCCAATCAAATCATCCAGCTTGGTATTTTCCAACACGCGCGCCGCAACCATTTGACCAGCCTCAATATGCCCTTTGTGCTGATGGGCATAGATTGGCTCGGTTTGCGCCGCGACCAAGCGCAGCACATCAATGCCAAATTCTGCTTTGATATCCCCTAATTTTAACGCCAAAAGTGGCCGCATTCGCGTAATATCGGCGGAAGGTCGGGCCAATCCCACCTCAAGCGATTGCATGGTTTGATCTGTCCGATAGGCTTCCAGTCGCAATCGCCGCGCGCCCTGGCCTTTCTCGTTCAAACGCACCGCCAGACGCGGCAGCAATTTATCCAAAGCGGCCAAAAGATCTTCAACCAGGCCAATTGGCTCCGGTAGGCTCAAACGGCAGGCGAAATGCGGCGCTTGTTTCGCCGGGCTAATGGGTTCGGGGGCCACGCCCAAAGCCTGATCCATCCGATAGACCGTCCCCTTGCCAAACCGCCGTGCAAGGGCCGCGCGGGGCTGACCCATCAAATCTTCTACCCGCCGAAGTCCAAGCCTGCTGAGCGCTGTAACAACATGCCCCTCCAATCGCAGGGCCGCCACCGGCAAAGGCGCAAGGGCTTGGCGCGTCAAGCCAGGCTGGGCAATACGGCCCGATGCGCCTCGATTGCTGCGCAGCTGCGGCGCGGCGCCTCCACGCTCCCAATTGCGGCGTTTGACGGCGCGCGACCGGGTGGCGGGGGCCTCCTGATCAATCGCATCGCCCGTGCGGCTTACCCCTAATGGCTGACCTGCATAGCGCGCCAAGGCCCATGCGGCGCCTTTTGTATCCGCCAGGCCGATATGCACAGAAAGGCCAAGATCCAGGCAATCTTGCTCCACCTGCTCTATAACCCCTTCCTCACCCCCAAATAAATGTGCACATCCCGTCAAATCAATGACCAAAGAATGAGGCGGCTCTTCCGCCACCCAGGGCGAAAATTTAGAGGCCCAGCGGCGCAGACTGTTTAAAAACCGCGCTTCACTCTGAGGATTTTGAAGCCGTGTGATAAGATCGGGGCACATGGCCATAGCGTCGCGCAAGGGTTGATCCAAGCGCAGCCCCCGCTCCTCCGCCATTTGTGACAAGGAGGAGAGCACCTGCATCTGCCCACGATCTTGCACCACAGCAAAAGGCAACTCTTGCGTCATACGGGCCTGTCGCAACAGCCGCTCTGCACCCATCCGAGGAAACCATAATGATAAAACACGTCGATGTGACATAACCGCAGACTTTGTTCACTATATGTTCTATATGACATAGCCTATCTCAGAGTCGAGTCCTGCCGCAAAGAGCCCGCGCAAAAACGGTCGGTTTCGACCCAGCGCAAATACGTTTGAGTTTTGACCCAAGGACCGGCCGACGCAGACGTCGGTTTGCACCTGATAAAGGTCTGTTGTGCGGACGAAGCGGACAGTCAGGACACTAACCCAACGGCCCGCTTATTTGGTTCACAAAAATGCGGAGACGCTTGCCTGTTTCGCTACGCGCCGCTAAATTTCCGGGCCAGGAAGTCCAGTAGCCGCTCGGGGTGATGGTTAAAATAGGTATAGGCATCGAACCGCATGCCAGTGCCATAGGCAGGTTCATGATCGGGACCGATCCAGATCACCTCGGTCTCGACGGTCGCGGCATTGATGATCTTCTGGACGTCGTTCTGCCCTGTCGCAGTGTCAAAGGTGTATTTGTCCGCCTCGACCTGAGAGAACAGGATCGGAACCGTCACGCTCGGGACCGTTTCCAGCGCGTTCGCGTAGCGAAAGCCATATTTGTCCTGCTGGATCTGCTGAACCCGGTCAACGATGTCGAGCCCAAGGGTCGCGCGGATGATGCGATCCGTGAAACTGTAGGAAATCGTTGGCTGGTTGGCGACCAAGGCCCGGATTTGCGGATTGGCGAACAAGTCTGATTCCTTTTGCCAAGCGAGGAAGGTTGCGTTCGCGCCCATGCATTGCGACAGGAAGATGATCTCATCATCGCCGAAATCAGGGTGGCTGGTGACATAGCTCAACGAGGCGACAACGTCCTGCCATTCCGTCACGCCCGCGCCCACGGGAGCCTCGATACCGCGTGGTTTGCGGCCCAGTCCGCCGCCGCTTTCACCCTGCCCACGGTGATCATACATCACCACGTTATAGCCGGCATCATGTATGTGTCGAACCATCGGCAGAAACTCCGCCTCGACACCATCCAGACCCTTAACCGATCCGTAGCGCGTGGTCGTCAGCGGATGGTTGAGAATAATTGTCCGATCCGACGGCGACGCAGCGCGGATTTCCCATGCGCTGAGGCTGATGCCATCAGCGGTCACGAACTCGACGTTTTGGTAGTCCATGCCGTAGTCGGCGGGCGTCTTGGGGTTGTCCAGACGCGCGGGGGCCACGCGCATGTTGACAATCATCCGCGCCATCAACGTGTCCCGCATGCCAAAGGGGTTCGCGAACCAGAATGCGGCAGCCAGTGCCGCGAGTCCGGCAATCGACGCCATTGCATAAACCATGATCTTCCTCATTTCTATCTCCATATGCGCAGTGTATATTTGCACCGAGCAGATATTCACCGACGGCCTTGCGCAAGGGATTAGGAAAAGTTTACGTTGTACAAATGAAAACAGAGCAAAAAGAACCGACCCGTTACCACCACGGAAATTTGCGCCAGGCCCTGATGGTCGCAGCACGGCGCTTGCTTGAGGTCGAAGGCCACAGCAACCTGTCCTTGCGCAAATGTGCCGATGCCGTAGGTGTCAGCGCAACAGCCCCGCAGAACCACTTCCCGAACAAGGCGGCGCTTCTGACGGCACTGGCGGCGGAAGGTTACGCCGAACTGGAAACGTATATGCTCAGGGGGATCGAAGGCACGGCGGACCGCGATGCCCGTCGCACCGCAGCGCTCTTAGGCTATGTCGCGTTCGCGCAGGATCATCCGGCTCTTTACGAGCTGATGTACGCGCGCGACCGAGTCTCGTCAAACGATCCGGAACTGTTGCGCCATGTGAGAGCCTGTTTCGCGATACTGGCGGACAACTCAAAGGGTTTCGGGCGTTTCGACGGCGACGCAGGGAAGGTCGCAGCCCGGCAGCAGATGTTTCTCTGGAGCCTCGTTCACGGATATTCGCAGCTGTTGACAGCCAACCGGTTCAAGACAGAAAGCATGCTTGGAGAAAGCATCCTCGATATTCTCCCCGATCTGCGCTCGTGAAAGCGGACACTAATGTATAGCGCAGCAATTGTCACACAGGGCTCAGAGTCCGAATTCTCCGCACCATGAATGGGTGGCCGCTTTCGGTCAAAAACCCAGTACCAAAACCAGTAGCTCTAAAACGGTGGAATACCGCCAGCGATCAGGTAAACAGAGGCGCGTAGAAAAGGAGATTGTCATGGCCAAACCCGTGGTACTTTGTATTTTGGATGGATGGGGTTTGAGCGACACCACGCAGGGCAATGCCCCTGCCCTAGCGCATACGCCAAATTTTGACCGCCTCATGGCGCGCTGCCCAAATGCGCGTTTAATCACCCATGGGCCTGATGCCGGTCTGCCCAGCGGACAGATGGGCAATTCCGAAGTTGGCCATACCAATATTGGAGCTGGCCGGGTGGTGGCGATGGATTTGGGGCAGATTGATCTTGCGATTGAGGATAAAAGCTTCTTTCAAAACCCTGCTATTTTGGACTTTGCCGCCAAACTCAAGGCCAGCGGTGGCGCGGCGCATCTCATGGGGGTGATCTCCGACGGCGGGGTGCATGGGCATCTCAGCCATCTCTTGGCAGCCAGCACTTTACTTTGTGACATGGGTATTCCCGTGCTGATCCATGCCATTGCCGACGGGCGCGATGTCGGCCCCAGCTCCGCCGCAGGCTATTTCGCCACGCTGCAAGAGCAGCTGCCACAAGGCGCGCAGATTGGCACAGTCATTGGCCGCTACTATGCTTTGGACCGCGACAACCGTTGGGAGCGGGTGCAAACCGCCTATAGCGCCATCGCCCAAGGCGCCGGCATCAAAGCTGCCACCGCCCAAGAGGTGATCGCGCGCGCCTATGCGGACGGGCAGACAGATGAGTTTATCCCCGCCAGTGTGATTGGCGATTACCCGGGACTGCGGCCACAAGATGGCCTATTTTGCCTAAATTTCCGTGCCGACCGGGCGCGAGAAATTCTAGCCGCCCTCTGCCAACCTGATTTTGACGCATTTGACACAGCGCCCCGGGTCACATTAAGCGCACAGATGGGGATGGTATCTTATTCTGATGACCATGACACCTATCTCACAGCCGCCTTCCCAAAGCGCGATATCCCCAACACGCTGGGCGCATGGGTCGCGCACCATGGCAAGCGCCAATTTCGACTCGCAGAGACTGAAAAATATCCCCATGTGACATTTTTCATGAATGGCGGCCGAGAAGTGCCCGAGGTGGGCGAGGACCGTTTTATGCCCAGCTCACCCAAGGTCGCCACCTATGATATGCAACCGCAGATGTCAGCCGCAGAGGTCACAGAGCGCTTTGTCGCCGCCATTGAGACGGGCTATGATCTGATCATCACCAATTATGCCAATCCTGATATGGTTGGGCATACGGGCGACTTGCAGGCGGCCATCGCCGCTTGCGAAGCGGTGGATCAGGGGCTTGGCCAGGTGGTTGAGGCATTGGAGCGCTGCGGTGGCAAGATGATTGTCACCGCCGACCATGGCAATTGTGAGATGATGATTGATCCCATCACCGGCGGGCCACACACCGCCCATACGACAAATCTTGTACCTGTCATCGGCTTGGGCTTGCCACAGGGCTGCGGATTGCGTGCGGGCCGATTGGCCGATCTCGCGCCCACGGTTCTTGAGCTGATGGATCTGCCCAAACCGGACGAAATGACAGGTCACTCCTTGATCACCCACCCTTAACGGCAAAATCCCGCCCATTCTCACCGATATCTGTCAATAGAGGCACCGAGCTGCCATCTTTGGCCGAGAATAAACGGTTTCGGCGCGCAATCAGCGCAGTAGGGGCTGGAAAGCCGGGACAAGACAGGCTTTATATAGGCCAAGACGCAAGTCAGGTGGCGCAAGGTGCAGCGCCCCGATGCAAAAAGGATTGTGAAATGAAAAAGTTTTTGATTGCAGCGGTGCTGGGCGGGCTCCTCGGGGTGGTGGTCGCCCCGCAATTGGCTGGACCTCTGTTGGCCCAGGAAACCGACCAAGCAGAAACCTATAAACAGCTCGAACTTTTTGGCGATATTTTTGATCGCATCCGCGCGCAATATGTCGAAGAAGTGGATGATAAAAAGCTGATTGAAGCGGCAATCAATGGCATGCTGACCTCTTTGGATCCACATTCAAGCTACCTGTCGCCCGATGATGCCAACGATATGCGCATTCAAACCCGAGGCGCCTTTGGCGGGCTGGGGATAGAGGTGACGCAAGAGGATGGGTTTGTAAAAGTCATCACCCCAATTGATGACACCCCCGCTGCCGAGGCCGGGGTCGAACCTGGCGATTTCATCACCCATGTGGACGGTGAAGGTCTTTTGGGTCTGACATTGGATGAGGCGGTGCAATTGATGCGCGGTCCGGTCGGTTCGGAAATCGTGATCACCGTCGTGCGCGAAAGTGAACCTGAGCCTTTTGACATCAAAATCATCCGCGACACCATCAAATTGACCGCCGTGCGCGACAAGACAATTGGTCAGTCCATTGTAATGCGGGTCAGCACCTTTAATGACCAAACCTACCCAAATCTTGAGGACGGCATCACAAAACAAATTGAGGCGGCAGGCGGCATCGAAAACATCAACGGCTTTGTCATTGATTTGCGGAACAATCCCGGCGGGTTGCTCAGCCAAGCGATCAAAGTCTCGGATGCCTTTCTCGAAAAGGGTGAGATCGTTTCAACCCGTGGACGCGCGCCCGAAGATGGAGACCGTTGGAACGCTCGGGCCGGCGATTTGGCCCAAGGGAAACCGATTGTCGTTTTGATCAATGGCGGCTCTGCCTCGGCCTCTGAAATTGTCGCCGGCGCTTTGCAAGATCACCGTCGCGCGATTGTCGTGGGCACCAAGAGCTTTGGCAAAGGCTCTGTTCAAACCATCATGCCGCTGGCTGGCGATGGGGCGATGCGCTTGACCACCGCGCGCTACTACACCCCATCGGGCCGATCCATCCAAGCGCTTGGGGTCTCGCCCGACATCATAGTCGAGCAGCCCCGAAAAGATCCCAGCATCTCCGAGGATGAGGCCGATGAGGAGCAAGCGACCATGCGCAGCGAGGCGGATTTGCGCGGGTCACTCGACAACGACAGCCTGTCAGACGCGGACCGCGATCAAATTGAGCAAGAGCGCGCCCGCGCCGAGGAGGCCGCGAAGCTGCGCGATGAAGATTTCCAGCTGTCCTATGCAATTGATCTGCTCAAGGGCCTCTCAGCCATCCAACCGGCACAATAACAGATGCGACACTCTGATATTGAACAGCTGCCCTATCGACCCAATGTGGGGGTCATGCTCATCAACCGTGCGGGTCTGGTCTTTGTAGCCCAAAGGCTCGAACATTATTCTGAGGCGTGGCAGATGCCCCAGGGAGGCATCGATCCTGGCGAAGATGCAAGGGTGGCCGCCCTGCGTGAACTGGAGGAAGAAACCGGCGTCCCAGCGCAAAAAGTGCAAATCCTTGCGGAAACCCCGGGCTGGATTCCCTACGAATTGCCTGCGGATTTGATCCCGCAGCTCTGGGGGGGCAAATACCGCGGTCAGAAACAAAAATGGTTTTTGATGCGATTTTTAGGCGAAGATTCAGATGTCAATATTGACACAGATGACCCTGAATTTTCCGCCTGGAAATGGATCGCCCCCGCCGATCTGCCCGAGGCGATTGTGTCTTTCAAACGCGATGTCTACCGCTCGGTGCTCGCTGCATTCAAAGAGCATCTGCCGTAAAGGCGGCAGATCTATGCAGCCATGGATATTTTGCGCCGGCCCTGCGCGGTCAAAATGCTGCAACTCAGCCCTTCAAACACCGCCGCCGTAAGCGCGTGGCCATAGCCAGCCCCGCTGTCCAGGTTGAGCCTGTTGCCATAGTGACAAGCCTGTTCGACCGGCGAATGGCCATGCACAATGAGCTTTGGATGCAGGCCGGTGTAGGTCAAAAACTCTTCGCGTATCCACAAGAGATCCTCTTCAGATTGATCGCATAGCGCCACACCGGGGCGAATACCTGCGTGGCAAAAGAACCAATCCTCTGTCTCAAAGGTCAAGGGACAGGCCGCCAGAAACTCACGATGCGCCTTAGGAACCACGCGCAACGCCTCGTCATGCACCGCGGAGAGGCGACGGCGCGTGCTGAAATCCAGCCCGTAGGAGCGCAGCGTGTCTTGCCCGCCCAACCGCTCATGCAGCCAGCTCAAATCCGTAAACAGATGCGGATCCGCCCGGCTTGGGGTTTGTAAAAACCACTCAAACATCCGGTCATGATTGCCTTTTAAAAAGGTCCAATGGCGTCCGGCATCGCGGCCTTGGATCAAAAAATCCAAAACGCCGCGACTGTCGGGACCCCGATCAATATAGTCCCCAAGAAAGACGATGGGCGCCTCCGGCCCACCATCCTTTTCAATCCATTCAATGGCTTGGGTTAACCCGGCCAATTGTCCATGGATGTCACCAATCGCATAGAGCAGATTCATGAGACATCGAACTCTAAACGGCTGACCTGGTTGAATTTTCCAGTCTCCTGCAATTCACCCAAAACCTTATCAGGGATCGGCGCGTCCACATAAAGCAAGGCAATCGCCTGCCCACCTTCCACCGCGCGACCCAATGTAAAATTCGCGATATTCACATTATTTTGTCCCATGATAGAGCCCAAGACGCCGATGATGCCCGGCACGTCATTATTGGTTGTGTAAAGCATATGACGCCCGATTTCCGCATCCACATTGATGCCTTTGATCTGGATGAAGCGCGGTTTGCCATCACTGAACACCGTGCCGGCGACAGAGCGTTCCCGCGTTTGCGTGACCACTGTGACCTTGATGTAAGCATCAAATACACCAGATTTATTTTGGTTGGTCGTGCTGATCTTAATACCCCGTTCTTCGGCAATCACCGGAGCGCTGACCATATTCACATCCGGATTGCCCGCTTTCATAATCCCCGCCACAACGCCGCAGTTGAGCGCAGCAAGATTCATAGATGCCACGGTGCCATCATATAAAATATTGATCGCCTTAATGGGCTCGGAGGTCATTTGCCCGATAAAGGCACCCAAATGCCCAGCCAATGCCAACCATGGCCCCATGGTCTTGGCCTCTTCGGCTGTCACCGATGGCATATTCAACGCATTGGTCACAGCGCCCGTCAGCAGATAGTCAGACATTTGTTCGGCCACTTGCACCGCGACATTCTCCTGCGCTTCCGTTGTGGCAGCGCCCAGATGGGGGGTGCAAACCACATTGGGCAGGTTAAACAAAGGGCTGTCCGTTGCCGGCTCCACTTCGAACACATCGAAGGCTGCTCCGGCCACATGACCCGATTTCAGCGCCTCGGCCAAAGCCGCCTCATCAACCAAACCACCGCGGGCGCAGTTGATGACCCGCACACCGGGTTTCATCTTGGCAATCGCCTCTGCGTTCAAAATATTGCTGGTCTGCTCAGTTTTCGGCACATGCAACGTGATGAAATCAGCCCGCGCCAAAAGGTCGTCCAGTTCCACTTTTTGCACGCCCAGCTTTTCAGCCCGCTCTTGGGAGAGGAAGGGATCATAGGCCACAACCTTCATCTTGAGGCCCAAGGCACGCTCACAGACGATGCCGCCAATATTACCCGCGCCAATCACGCCAAGGGTCTTGCCGGTCAGCTCCACCCCCATGAATTTGGATTTTTCCCATTTCCCTGCATGGGTCGAGGCGCTGGCCTCAGGAATTTGCCGCGCCACAGCGAACATCATCGCGATGGCGTGTTCTGCGGTGGTGATCATATTGCCAAAGGGTGTGTTCATCACGATCACACCTTTTTTGGAGGCTGCAGCACGGTCGATATTATCCACCCCAATACCAGCCCGGCCAATCACCTTGAGATTTTTGGCCGCATTGATAATTTTTTCAGTGGCTTTTGTCGCAGAGCGAATGGCCAAGCCATCATATTGATCAATGACAGCGAGTAATTTGTCTTTGTCCTTGCCAATGCTCGGATCAAAATCCACTTCGATGCCACGATCGCGGAAAATTTGAACTGCGGTTTCAGAGAGTTTGTCAGATACAAGTACTTTCGGGGCCATGTTGGCGCTCCTTATCTCATGAGGGAATTATGTGGGGCGCCTGGCCCCAGCTCAGAATTATTGTGCGTCAATTTCGCAGCGATAGGCCCATTCCAGCCAGGGCAACATCGCCTGGATATCTGCCGTTTCAACCGTCGCACCGCACCAAATGCGCAGACCCGCCGGCGCGTCGCGATAGGCGCCAATGTCGAGCGCAGCACCCTCCGCCTCCAGGCGTTTGGCCACCGCTTTGGCAAAGCCCGCCGGATCTTGAATGCGCGGATCGGTGAATTTCAAACACACTGAGGTGACCGAGCGCGTCGCCGGGTCCACTGCGAGATTGTCAATCCAATCCCGAGTGTCGCAAAAATCCCAAACCGCTTTGGCATTGGCCTGAGCGCGGGCCATCAACCCTGCGAGACCACCAAGGCTTTCAGCCCAGTCCAACGCAAATAAGTAATCCTCAACGCAGAGCATCGACGGGGTGTTGATGGTCTCACCCCGAAAAATGCCTTCGATCAATTTGCCGCCCTTGGTCAGGCGGAAAATCTTTGGCATGGGCCAGGCCGGCGTGTAACTTTCCAGCCGTTCCACCGCACGCGGTGAGAGAATAAGCACCCCATGCGCCGCTTCCCCGCCGAGCACTTTTTGCCAGCTGAAAGTCGTCACATCCAGCTTGTCCCAAGGCAGGTCCACGGCAAAGGCCGCGGAGGTTGCATCGCAAAGGGTCAACCCCTTGCGATCGGCTGGAATAGCAGAGCCATCACGCATGCTCACGCCAGACGTCGTGCCATTCCAAGTGAAACAAAGGTCATGGTCATAATTCAGAAGAGCCATGTCGAAAATCTCGCCATAGGAGGCGATATGTTCTGAGGCATCGATCTTTAACTGCTTAACCACATCACTGACCCAGCCGGCGCCAAAGCTCTCCCAAGCCACCATCTGCACCGGGCGTTCGCCCAGCAAAGACCACATGGCCATCTCAAAAGCGCCGGTATCAGAGGCCGGTACGATGCCGATTTTATAATCTGCCGGGATTTTTAGAACGCGGCGGGTTTGCTCAATGGCCTCAGCCAATTTTGCCTTGCCGCCTGCGGCGCGATGCGACCGGCCAAGCCAAGCCTCACTCAAAGCGCTCTGGGTCCATGTGGGGGGTTTGGCGCAGGGGCCAGAAGAAAAACGCGGATTTGCCGGCCGCGTTGCCGGGTATTCAATAGCCATTAATGCTATCCTCTCAGATATGCGCCCTTCGTTGGGGAAGGGTGTCCCACTTGACGGCCTACCGATTTGCCCAAGGCGCCACAAGAGCAGAAATGTCGGAATTTATACAAATTGCATCGCAGCCGGGCCACCGCCTGAGCCGATCGGAAACTTTCTCGCCCAGGCGACCGATCTTTCCCGCAGTGTCCTGTTAAGGATAGGCCGCGCGCAGCTGGGCCATTTTTTCCGCGGTCACATCCCCTGCTATCAGCACATACACTTGGCCGTCGCGGCCCACCAGCGCGGTATAAATGTCATCGCGCCCATCGATGCCCAGCGCCATGTTGAACGCGCGCTGGCTCGAATAAATCGTAATGGTCCGCCCGCGCATCGCGGTTGAGGTGATCCCGGAGCGCATGCCATTATCGACAAAATTGCGAAACAAAGCCGCTCCGCGCCCCACCACGGGCAGCTCAACCCAAGCCGGTCCCCCACGCTCCTGCAACCCCAAACGCGCCACCCAGGCGTTGATGCTCGGCTGTTGGTTCCGCTTATAGGCAATAAAAACAATCGTAGGATCACCCGGAAGATCTTGCGGCAAGCTGACGGCGCGCCCGTTCAAATCATCGGCATCAAGCAGAGGAAACTGCAGCTCCGCAATCGCCGCATTGGCCAAAAACACCACAACCAGCGCCGCAAATATCCGCATAATCTTATCCCTTTCCCCAAATATCTTTCAGATATCTTTCGCCGGGCAGCGGTCTTTGGATCACTTGCAACTCCGCAAACTTCTTGGCACATGAGATCAAAGAAGGAATATTGCAGATGTTTGTGACCACTTTATTGTGCCAGCCAGGCCAAGCAGCCATCACCCCCACACTGGCGCAATCGCTCTGCAATGCCTGGGGCGGGCGGGACCTCACTTGGTTGGCGCCGCGCGAGGCCGTGGAGTTCGAATGCCTGCAAAGCCCCGACACCCTCTGGCAGGTGTGGCAAGAGCTGCAGGCGCAGCAGATTGATCTGGTGGTGCAGCCCAGCGCGGGGCGACGCAAGAAAATGTTGCTGGCCGATATGGACAGCACCATGATTGAGCAAGAGTGCATCGATGAGCTGGCCGTGGAAGCCGGCGTTGGCGATGAGGTGTCACAGATCACCGCAAGAGCGATGAATGGCGAATTGGATTTCGAAGACGCCTTGCGCGCGCGCACTGGCCTGCTCAA
>Ga0102860_1000292_pt1 | contig 11733 bp, 24 predicted proteins | sample Colrivmeta1449A3_FD_84496 | JGI IMG/M metagenome (GOLD analysis project Ga0102860, IMG submission 84496) | Estuarine microbial communities from the Columbia River estuary - metaG 1449A-3 | ecosystem: Environmental > Aquatic > Marine > Intertidal zone > Estuary | place: USA: Columbia River...
GCGCCGACCAGGAGCTGGAGGCGTGCGTAAAGCTGCTAGAGCTGTCCGATAAAAACGCACGGGATTTTCTGTACTCCGCCCGCCGCCCCAAGCCGCCGAGCTTAAAAAAGCAGGCGCTGGAATTAGCAAAACCAGCAGGAACACAAGGTGCTTATGTCACGTTTGGTCCTGAAGAACTTGGACTTATCCGCCGCGCACTGGAGCAACTCGATGACTGACTTATCTCCCGCCGCGCAGGCGGTGCTGGATGCCAGCAATCTGCTTTCTGGCAAAGACTCCTACACAATCCTCGCCGCCGCCCTGCGGGCTGTTGTACAAGAACTTAAGTATTTTGGTATCACTGAGAAAAACATTCTCGCCATCGCCGCTGAGCTTGAAACCCAGTAGTCATTCCCACTTATGGCCCTGACATCCTTAGAAGATCACAACCGGCAGTTGTGGACCTTCACCACCGGACCCGTCAAGAACGGCATTGCCTGCCCGGACTGCGGTTCTGAGCTGATGGATTCCAATCCTTCGATCTGCCTGACCAGTCATCCGCCGCAGTGGGCTATTCATTGCCCCGAGTGCGGATATACCGGAACTAGGCGTTGAAGTCACCTTCACTACTTGCTCAAAAACAGCGAGAAAATCGGACAAAATCCGATGATGTCCTTAAAACTAAACAAAACGCTTTTACCAAACCCCTTAAACTAGTTCAGAAACGTTTCAAACCAATGTCTACCATTTTTACTTGGGCTATCGCCAACCTGGAACGCGAAACCGCTGATGGTTATGTGTTTACTGCTCATTACACCGTAAATGCCTCTAACGAGGTTTACAGCGCCGGTGCGTATGGCTCTATGGGTCTTGAGCGGCCTGAAGGGGAAATGATTCCGTTCAGCGAACTCACCTCTGAAATTGTTGTGGGTTGGGTCAAAGAAAAGCTGACCGAAGAAAAGGTAGCTGAAATTGAAGCTGCCCTTCAAACTCAACTGGATGAGCAGCAAGCCCCCACTAAAGCCTCTGGGGTTCCGTGGTAACCAAGAAAACCCTGAGCGGTAAACCAGTCCGCCTTCCTTCTAAACCCAAGCAAACGATGCAAGGGTCTAGCAAAAATAGCAAACCTAAGAAGGGTCAAAAGGCTTATCGAGGTCAGGGTAAGTAAAACCTTTAAAAACCTTTAATTCTATTTGCAGCCTGGGTTAGTAACCTGGGCTGTTTTTGTTAGTAACATTTTTAAAGAATTTGTTTTAACCTCATGCCGTTTAGTTCCGAAAAACAAATGCGTTATATGTATTCTCAGCATCCTGAAATTGCTAAGCGTTGGTCTAAAGAAACCAAAGCTGCAGGTAAGCCACAGATCCAAAAGGGTGGCAAGATGAAAAAAGGTTATAAAACCAAGTAAACCCATGCCAATCAAACGCGGCGGACAGACTCGTAGCAATGCGGGTCGCTATGCTCCTGAAGGTCAAGGAGCCACTCAACGAGGTCGTAATCTTCCGACTCCTAAAGGTAACGAACGGCCTATGCAAACGGCTCGGTTGCCTCGGGCCAATATGCCTGGCACTGTGACTACCTCAGGGGCCGCTAGAACCGCTGCAGGGGCTTCTGGGATTGGTGGAGCGTTGTCCCGCCTGTCGATGATTGTTCCCCACCTTGCTGCTGCTTATGAGGGGCTTCAGGCAGGTGCTGCAAAGGCTCCTGGGTTGACTCCTCAAATGAAGCAGGAGTATTACAACGAAGCCAAAGGTAAACGGCAAATGGAACTTCGTAATCAGCAAATGAAAGCAGATAAAGGTTCGTTTGATGATGCTTTTGCTGCTGCTCGTCAGTCTGGTCGTCAGGACTTTTCTTGGCGTGGTCGTAAATACAACACAAAAGTTAAAGGAGAAAATTGATGGCTAAAGGACCCTGCTGGAAAGGCTACGAAATGGTTGGTACCAAAAAGAAAGGTGCCAAAACTGTTCCTAATTGTGTACCTAAAGGTAAATAATCATGCCGTCATTTGAAATTAAACGTGAAGGTCAAAAGCCTAGTGGCAGTGGTCCCAGCCTTCCTTCCATCCAAGAAACCAAACCGCTTCCTTCTGGACATCAATATCGTCCTGGTTCTATTGATGTAAAGGCTGTTCGGTTGGCTTACAAAATGAAAAAAGGTTTTAGCGGTATGGCCTAATGGATCCTTCCTTTCTCCTGTCCACAATCCTTGGTATCGCTAGTCTTGCTGGTGGTACCTTTGCTTGGTCACATAAGCGGCATTCAGAACTTGACCGTCGTATTGACCAAGTAGAGATGACGGTTCACAAAGAGTTTGTTAGAAAGGACGAGCTCATGCCGATGATGGACCGCATTGACCAGCGGATTCAGCACATCGACGAGAAACTCGACCGGATTCTTCTCAATGGCCGACATATCTCTTCGTGATGTAGCTAAGTACTACAGCGATCAAGAACATCAAAACTTTGCTTTGGATTTCCTAGAGGACAATACGCCTCCTGGAATCTTGGCAAAATTTTCTGATTTGTGGCGATCAGGCCCAAAGAACACAATTCCCAGTAACGGCTCGTGGGACGGTGTAGTAGAACTTGCTCGTGAAGCTGGAGCAAAGTTTCCAGAGCTAGTAGCTGCTCAGTGGGCTCTTGAAAGTAACTGGGGTCGATCCACATCAGGCACTCACAATTACTTTGGTTTAAAAGGTAAAGGTTCTTCCGTCAACACCACGGAGTATGTAAATGGAGTACCTATTTCTGTTCGGGACGGGTTTCTTAATTTTGGCTCTCTCAAAGAGTGTGTTGAATACCTTGTTACCCGGTGGTACAAAGATTACAAACAATACAGCGGAATTAATAACGCAAAAACGACGTTAGAAGCAGCTCAACAACTAACAAAACAAGGATATGCAACAGATCCTGTTTATGCCGCAAAGTTGATAACACTTGTTCAACGTCAACGGCCAAAGCAGGAGGTACAACAAGCGGGAAAGTTGCTAAAGGTACCTTACGAGTACCAACTAGACAATGGACCCACTGGGTATCGGGAGTGTTTCAGCTCTAGTTGTGCCATGGTGGCTAGCTACTACGGCAAGATTAAAGGTGACGATGCGTATAACAAGCTCAGGGCACGTTATGGGGACTCTACAAGCGCCGATGCTCAACTCAAGGCCCTCAAATACCTTGGACTAGATCCTAAATTCATTCAGAACGGCACCCCAGAGCTCCTCAGAGGCGAGATAGACGCTGGTAGGCCTGTAGTAGTCGGATGGCTCCACAAGGGCCTTGTAGGGGCTCCTAGCGGCTCTGGGCATTACAGTGTGGTCATTGGCTACACAGAAGGTGCTTGGATACATCACGACCCTAATGGTGAGGCCGATATGGTCCGTGGAGGATATGTCAACCACACGAAGGGTAAAGGCGTGGCTTATAGCCAAAAGAACTGGAATAAAAGGTGGCTTGTTGAAGGTCCTGGGTCGGGTTGGGCTATCTTGATCAAGAAACCGTCCTAATTATTCCTATGGACTTCTCTGATCCTTCAGTGCAAGCAGCTCTTTGGCTGAGTGCTTTTGCTGCTTCTGAACTTATTGCTGTTTCTCGTTTGAAAGAAAACAGTCTCATACAATTGGGAGTGAAACTATTCCGAGTTCTTTATGGCAGCCGCTCCAAAAAAGTCTCTAAATAAGACTGAAGGTCTGGCTTCAGAAGGTGATCTTTATTCTCTTCACCGTCTAGTAGCCACCAAACTTATTGATCAGTTAAATCGCGATGATGTGAAAGCATCTGACCTTGCAAACGCAATTAAGTTCCTTAAAGATCAAGGCATTACTGCTCTTAACGGTGGTGATGTTTCTGCTATCTCCGAAATGATTTCTGCTTTGCCAGAAGTCGATATGAAGAAAGTTAGGTCTTATATTAGTGCTTAGGAACTAATCCTTCCTTTATGTACAAAGCAGAGCCCTCGGTATGGTGATTCGTTCGCCTGCCGGGGGTTTTGTCTATATGACCCCTGAGGCTGCTATGGCGAACCTTCAAGCCCTCCAGCGTCGTGAAGCGGTTAAGCAATGGAGACAGTCAATCAAAGATGCCTTTGGCTGTAAATGTGCCTACTGCGGGGTTCAAAGCAGTGACCTAACTCTTGATCACGTTCACCCCAAAACTAAAGGTGGTGAGGATTTAGCAACCAACATCGTCCCAGCTTGTAAGCGTTGTAACCACGAAAAGGGCAGCTTTCACTGGAAAACTTGGTTTCAAGGCACCCCTGACTATTGTGAGGAGCGAGCTACGCAAATCGAGCAATGGACGAACTACCGCCTATGCCCAATCTTAATCTCTCCATAGAGCAGCAGCTACGGGTGGAGCGTATGAAACGAGATATTCCAAATGCCAAACGAGAAGACCTGGAGAAGTATCTGCTGCATTTCATCCAAATGAATTTGATCCTGCAGAATAACTTGAGCCAAGTGTTCAAGTGGGCCAACAATGCCAAGGACTTCAAAACAAACTGAACAAATTATTCAGGATGCTGTAGCTAGCTTTCCTGTCTTTGCTACACACCTTTGGCATTACCTTCGGCTTCCTAGCCCTACACCGGTTCAATACCAAGTAGCTGACTACCTTCAGGAGGGTCCTAGTCGGCGCATCATCATGGCGTATAGGGGCTGCGGTAAGTCGTTTCTTACGGCTGGCTATGTGCTGTGGAGGCTACGTCGGGATCCAGACTGTAAGGTGCTGGTGATCTCTGCAGCTCAGGACCGTGCTGATGCGTTCTCCGTCTTTTGTCATGACCTGCTCCGAAACTGGTTCATGGTCAAAGACTTGTTCCCTAGCGACACCCAACGGTTTAGCAAGGTTGCTTTTGACGTTTACGGAGCGAAACCAGACCAGTCTCCTTCAGTACGTTCCAGCGGCATTTTTGGTCAGATTACTGGCTCACGCGCTGATCTTATCGTTGCTGACGACGTTGAAACACCACAGTCCTGCGAAACCCAACTGATCCGAGACAAGCTTCGGGAATCAATTAAAGAGTTTGACTCCGTGATCAAGCCCGGTGGGGAAATCGTGTTCCTTGGCACTCCTCACACCCAAGACAGTGTTTACGCAAAGCTTGAGGTTTCTGGCTACGAAGTCAGAATTTGGCCTGCTCTGTACCCCACTAACAAGAAGTTCAAGGACTATTACGGTGATCGCCTTGCACCTCGAATCAAAGCTGATCTAGCCAAAGACTCCTCTTTAGCTGGACACCCTGTAGACCCTGGACGCTTTGACTGGGAAGAACTAGAAGCCAGACAGCTTTCTATTGGTCGGTCTACGTTCAACCTTCAATTCCTGCTGGACATCTCACTGAGCGATGAGGAGCGGTTTCCTCTCAAGCTTAGAGACCTCTGTGTGTTCCGTTTAAACCGTGAACAAGGCCCTAATAAGGTTGTGTGGATGGCTAACGGCGATAAAGCCCTAGACCTACCCTCTGTCGGCCTTCATGGTGATCTTTTCTACAAACCTGCCCAGATAGGGGATGAGTTTCTTGAATACACCGGGGTTGTCATGGCTGTTGACCCCTCTGGACGCGGCAGCGACGAGCTTGGCTACTCGGTAGTTGCATACCTGAACGGCAACCTTTTCCTTCTCGCTAGCGGTGGCCTTCGGGGTGGCTACAGCGAACCGAACCTCAAGAAGCTTGCCCTCATCGCTAAGGAGTACAAGGTCAAGCAAATAATTGTTGAAAGCAACCTCGGCCTCGGGATGTTCTCTGAGCTTCTCAAGCGCTACCTCGGCACGATTTACCCCTGCAGCGTTGAAGAGGTCCGACATACAAAGCAAAAGGAAGTCCGCATCATCGACACCCTTGAGCCTGTCCTTAACCAACACCGGCTTATGGTCGATACGGATGTAATCCTTCATGACCTTTCCTCCACAGAGAGCTACCCAAGCGAAACTAGAAGCCAATACCAACTCTTCTTTCAACTCACTCGGATTACCAAAGAGAAAAACAGCATTAGACATGACGACCGCTTAGATGCCCTTGCAATGGCTGTTCAGTACTTTACGGAGTCCATGGCCCTCACAGAACAGAAAGCTATTGATAACCGTCTTAGAGAGCAGTGGGAGATCGAACGTAAGTTCATCCAAGGTGACGGTGGTCTGTCCATTGATGCCATTGGATACGCTAATTCCCTAGAAGACCTTCAGAAGGCTCTGTATGCCTCTTCAGGGTCCTGTAACTGGTTAGATAGCTAAAAGGGTCTAGAGGGGTCTTAGAGGGGCTTCTAAAGGCCTCTCAGAGGGCTTACGTCCAAAGACCCCTCTAAGTGCTTACCAAAAAAGACCCCTTTTAAGAGATACGACAAAGAGAGGCCTCTTGACAGGGGTGCTTAGAGTGTGGTTAAAGGTATTTAGAGATACTTAAAGATATTTAAAGAGTCTTTTTTAAAGAGGTCTTTAGCTGTCTCCTTTTTAAAGTACTTAAAGACCTTTTAAGACACTTTTAAAAGTGGTCTTAAAGAGGTCTCTAGCCGTTAACTTAAAGGCCACTTAAAGAGTCCTGTAGTACTCTTAGGTGCCTTTAAATACCTAATGAGAATGGCTAGCGTAGCCCTGATCACCGTTACACCAGATGCAGAGGAGTTGCTGGTGTACATGGCTAGAGTCTCTAACCCAGTTAATCAAGGTGTAGGTCAACGATCAGAACGACTTATCCAATACCTCATAGACCACAAACATTGGTCTCCGTTTGAGATGGTTCATATGGTGTTACAAATTGAAACCACTAGGAGTGTTGCTGCTCAAATCCTTAGGCATAGGTCGTTTAGCTTTCAAGAGTTCAGCCAAAGATACGCAGATACAAACCTCCTTGGTTCTGCTAGAGCTCCTCACCTCAGACGACAAGACAACAGCAATAGACAAAACAGTATTGATGATTTGACTGCTGATAAAACTCAAATCTTTTACCGAAGGATTAATCAGCATTTTGAAGAGGCACAAGACCTGTACAGAGAAATGGTCTCAATGGGTGTAGCTAAAGAGTGTGCTCGTGATGTACTGCCTTTGGCTACTCCGACTCGAATGTATATGGCTGGTAGTGTTCGGAGTTGGATTCATTACATTGATCTACGGTCTCAAAATGGGACTCAAATGGAACATATGAATATTGCTAACGAGGTTAAACAAATCTTTTGCAAAGAGTTTCCTACTATTGGTAAAGCACTGAACTGGGTCTAGCTGTGGCTGAGCGTAACTACCGCAAGGAATACGACAACTACCACTCCAAAGCAGAGCAAAGGGAGAACCGTAGTAGCCGTAATAAGGCCCGTAGGAAGCTCAAGAAGGCTGGGTATGACCTCAGGGGTAAGGACGTAGACCATAAGGATGGGAACCCTAAGAACAATGGGCACTCCAATCTAAGGATTCAGAGTCCTAGCCAGAACAGAAGCAGGAATAAGTAGGTCTTTGAGGCCTGCTTTTTTTTTTTGTCAAGGGGTAAAAAGGTTTTGCTTCAGATTTTTGAGCACTAGTTAACGTATTGCCCCGCCGTCGTTACCCCCCTCCTGGGCCTCGCGCTGGCTATTAATGAGAATGAGTCGCAATTGCAGGGCTCCTTGGGGGTCCTAAGGCGGACTGAGTATGAGTTAGGAGTTATGCGGTTATGCGGCTACACGCATATATGCACGCGCTCGATGCCACAACCAGCTAGGCCCTAGGAGCCTCTGAGAGCCCTTTAAAACCCTTTCAGCACCCTTTACCCTCAGGAGCTCTCAGAAGGCCTCTCCTGGCTTTCCTAGGCCCTTTTGACGGTTTGTAACGATTCACAACAGCTCCCTAGCCTTAACCCTGACAGGCTGTAGGGTAGCCATCAAGCGAGCCGAGAGGTCTTGCTTCCTTTCCTTTCCTACGTCCTATGTCTTTTGAACCTTGGAACATCTGTCTTTTGACGGATCACGGCACTTTAAAAGTGCTGGATTGCTTTGATACTTATCAACAGGCTGATCAGCAGCTCGATAAGTGGGAGGATCATTACCATTTCGGGATCGTTGACATCTACTCCCGAGGGTTTCTCCTTAACGCTGAGGTAGAGCAATGATGAAAGACCTTTGCTTCAAAGTTGAAACAAGCTACGGCAGGTTTAGAGCCTACCCAGTAGATCAAACAGCCATTCTCTTGATCCGTTTGGCTAAGTCAAAGACCCTACTCCCTGGTGATCTAGGAACCTTTGCAGGCCTTGGCTACCGCTGTGTAGATCAAGATGGCAACGAAATCAAACCTAGCCAGTTGTACTAATGAAACTATTTCTTTTCTCCTGTCTTGCTATTGGTTCCCTGTCTTTTATGGCAGTGCAACAACTGGCAACTATCACAACAACCAACAGCGGCACGCAACAGTTGATTAAATGATGTACTGCGAAACAGACTCTGCTTTCTATGCCTACTGGCAATGGTGCGAGAACCAGCAAGTGCTCTGGGAGTATGAACAGGAGCTAGCAGACAAAGACTACAACCAAACCAACACCGAGGAACTTTCCGATGACCTCCGCAACCTTTGACCGTTTCGACATAGCCTCAGCCCATTACCTGTTCTGGAGTGAGCATCACTCGGGAATGTTTAGTGAAGGCTACGCCAAGTTGTGTAAGGCCTTGAGTATCTTTAAACCTAGTCCGTCGTTTGATTGGTCACACCTTACAGATAACGCGAAAGATATTTATAGAGACCTTTGCAAACGTGAACTAGTGCAGTGCGATTACGACTCTTTAAGTTACATCCTGGAGGATAACTACGACCTGGAGGATGATTGCGTCGCTTGGTTTGTTGAACATTACAACGACAACCCAGAAGACCTTTGCAACTATCAAACGTCAGACTTCATCAATATTGATATGTGCTATACCAAAGATCTTCTGGACTTTTACAGAGACAACGAAACGTCAATCCTTGAATGGCTAGACCTAGCTTGCGACGCTTACGGTTACACCTCCAGGTTGCAACTTGTCGAAGGTCAAACAATCGAAGATCCCGACGATTTAGCGACAGCTTTTGTTAACGCTGCTATGACATATTTAGGAAACGATCTTTATACAGCAGTGGAGAATTGGGAGAATTGAGATATAAATTGCAGCGGTTCTTATCCAATTTTCTTTTAGCTCTACTGCCCTTCTTAGCTGTAACCCTTGCTCGATTGTGGGCGGGTAGATGATACTAACGGCCTCCTATTTAGGAGGCCTTTATTTATACTTAAATTTATTGAGAATGAGTTGCAATAGCAGTAAGCAGAGGGAGTAAAGGTAGTACACCTGCACTAGTTTTACTTATTGAGAATGAGTCGCAATAGCAACTAGCTCAAACAGTAGTACAGGTGTACGGGTCTTACTACTATCACGGCCACGGGTGGGTCAATTACAAAGAGCTAGACAGTAAATTTGCTCTAAATTGATTTCAGCAAATGGCCGTGACGATGCTAGTCCCAGCTAACGCCAAGGAGAAGTTCTACGCACCACTTAAGCAAGTGGCAGCTCAGTATGTCCCACTCCTGATGGCACGAATGGCGGTGCTACAAGATCGAGCCAATCAGGCACTTGAGTTCCTGGATTCTGAGGAAGATGAGGAGCGAGAGTTGGTATGGATGGATGACGCAGAGAAAGTAGTTGCTGTTGCAGAGGCACAATCCGTCCTTCATAAGTCAGTAGTAGAAGCAGGGATGTGCCAATCGTTAGTCGGTGCATTTGCTGACCTCTTGGAGAATGAGTACCAAAGGATCAGAGAAAGCCGTTGTGCGTTTTTAAACGAGGAAGGTGAATTGGAATCGCTATACGAAGATGACGAATCAAATAGTGGCTTTGACTGATACTCCTTTGGTTAACCATCAACCTTACCAGAGGCCTCTCTGAGGACCTCTAAGGCCCTCTGAGTACCTACCTGCTCCATCCACCCCAGAAGCACCGTCCAAGTGGCGTAGAGACGCTCTGGGGCGTCAATCAGAGAGTTGTTGAACTGGGTGTTATCCCAATACGCCACGAGACAGCGGTTGGTGAGATCATCCAGTTCAGCTTTGTCACACATCTGATTGAGTTCTTCCTCGGTGTAGCAATCACTCATTAATCACAACCTCACCACAGATGGTTTCAAGAGCAGCTAAATACCCATCCCAAAAATCTTTCTGTTGATCACCTACAGCTTTCTTGTATTGATCACGAGCATATTCATATTCATCAATCACAACTTCAACATCAAGAGTTACTGCTTCTGACATTTCACTTCTGCTCCCAAATAGAAGGATCGTGTTGGTCATCTTCTGTAGCTTCAATACGTTCCAACATTTCATCCAAGAACTCAGCTAGTTCTTCTTCAGTCATAGTTACTGGAACTTGACTGGGATCTTGAGGAGTCATGAAGTGGTTCTTTAAGTAGTGGCGAAAGACCTCTTTAAGAAAGACTCTTTAAGTATCTCTAAGTACCTCTTTAAGGAGACGGCTAGAGACCTTTTTAAGAACCTCTTTAAGAAGGTACTTAAAGGTACTCAGAGGGTCCTTAAAGAGCCACTTAAAGGGGCCACTTCAAGAGCTGTCCCCTGCTGTCCTCTTGGCGTATGCACCGCAGGTACCTTCTGTGGGTCCTTTAGACACTGAGTCCTGTGCAGATTCAAGGCACGTTGACTGGCTGGATTCCCAGCTTCTACGAAATCCCTACCTACAACAATGAACCGTGTGACTTCCGTATCAAGGTTCTTATGCAAGACGCAGAAGAGATTGTTGAAGAGATCTCTGAGGCGTATGACGCAGCATGTGCCTGGTATCGTGACCAGACGGGGAAGAAAAGTTTTTATGACGCACCGTTTGAGATGTCTCAAGACGGTTCAGCCGTAATCAAACTGACTGCTAAACCCAGCTATGGGGAGTTTCCTCTGCCTGTGGTAGACAGTGAACTGCAGCCTCTTGCTGTTGATTTGAAGTTGCGTGAGGGCTCTGAGATTCTCGTAGCCATCAAGCCGATGTACATCCCTCGTAAGGCGCCTCGTGGTGGCCTTCGGCTGTGCCCCAAGGGTATTCAGGTACTCAAGGCTGTGACTGGTACTGGTGAAGACCGTGGTGATTTTGATATTGCCAAAGCTTTCAGCAAGCAATCTGGGTTCAAGCAATCCAAACCAAACCTGAAAGAACTTGCTACTGTGTCTGGCGAAGATCCTGACTTTTGAGTAAGTGACCCGACGATTCCATAAGTACGGCAAACGCCAAGCAGACGGGTTTCGTTCGGGCTTTGAAGGCAAAGTAGCTGATCACCTCAACGCATCGGGGGTTAGCTGGGAGTATGAGCAGTACAAGTACGACTTGCTCATTCCTCGTAGCTACACCCCTGACTTCGTTCTCAGTAACGGGGTAGTGCTTGAGGTAAAGGGTTACTTCGATGCGGAGGACAGGAGACTGATCAAGCTGTTCAAGGAGCAGCATCCATCAGTTGATATTCGAATGGTCCTACAAAAACCGCATCAAAAACTCACCAAAACAGGGAGTATGACCTACGCCCGTTGGTGTGACAAGTACAGTGTGCCCTGGTGTGAGGGTCCGATCATCCCGTCTAGCTGGTCGTAGCGATGCTATGATTCTGCCGGACAAGTGAAAGGACACCGAGACCTCTGGGGCACAGAACCGCCCTGGAGGTCTCTTTTTATGTCCCGCGTTGTTCGCAGATTGAACTGCCCCAAGTGTGGCTCACGCGACAACGTTGCTTTGTATGACGACGGTGGTGAGCACTGCTTCACCCCAGGTTGTACCTATCAC
>Ga0102860_1000297_pt1 | contig 11637 bp, 10 predicted proteins | sample Colrivmeta1449A3_FD_84496 | JGI IMG/M metagenome (GOLD analysis project Ga0102860, IMG submission 84496) | Estuarine microbial communities from the Columbia River estuary - metaG 1449A-3 | ecosystem: Environmental > Aquatic > Marine > Intertidal zone > Estuary | place: USA: Columbia River...
CTTTAATGTATTCTTTGGTTTTTATCATATCATTAACAGGAATTCCTTCTGTAATACAAACAATTACTTGTATTCCTGAAGCTGCAGCTTCCATGATTGCGTCTGCAGCAAATGCTGGCGGCACAAAAATAATAGAAACATCTGCCTTCGTTTTCTCAACTGCATCTTGCATTGTATTAAAAACCGGTTTATCTAAATGACTTGTTCCACCTTTTCCTGGTGTAACACCACCAACGATATTTGTACCATATTCAAGCATTTGGCTTGCGTGAAATGTGCCTTCGGTTCCAGTGAAACCTTGAACAAGAACTTTTGAGTTTTTGTTTACTAAAACACTCATAATTTAGATAAATTTAATTTTGAACTCAAAAGTAAGAAATGCCTTTTAAATAGCAAGTTTTTCGACTTATTTAACTTCCCAAACCTTCATATCAAATTTCAAAATTGAATTTTGCGGGATATTATCTAATTTATGATCTCCATAAGCAATAGATGGTGGAAGGATCATTTGAACTTCACTCCCTTTTTTACACATTAGCAATACTTCTTTCCATCCTGCGATTAAATCTCGAACAGCAAATGTTATGGGTTTTTTTTGATTGTCAAAACGTTTTCCATTCAATAAAAATCCTGAATAGGTGATTGAGACACTATCTGTATAGAGAATAAATTTGCCTTCTCCATTTTTTTTAAGATGATAATACAATCCAGAAGATGATTTTATAAATTTTAGCTTGTTTTTTTTGATATAAGTAGAAATTTTAGAATCAAAATCTTGAATTTCTTGATCAGAATAGGTTGAACAACTTGTTAGTAGTAGAAAAAGAAGAAATTGTATTAGCTTTCTCATAATTTTATTGCATTTAGTTCATATCCCTCTTTAATTAGTAATTCAATTAATCCTTCTGGTCCTGCAAGATGTGCCGCACCGACAGCAAAAAAGACTTTTTGTTGTGACATCATATTCTTCATTAGTGAAATCCAACGGATATTCCGTTCTTCCAAGAAAACACGAGAATTTGGGAGCGAATTATCCTTTTGAATAAATGAATACAAAGAATCAAGATTTTGGAGTAAATAAAGTTTCTCTAGTTCCTTAAATTCAAGCTTCGCTTTATCTTGATTTCTCAAGGCATCCAAGATCATGTTTTTTTGTTCAATGGAAGTTAAATCATCAAATAGTTTTAGTTGTTGATCTATTGTTTCTAAGCCGAGAAGTTGAATATCTTTAAGTTTTGCTTTATTTTCAAGTTCTAATTCTTGTGATTTTGTATTTTCGGGAAGCGAATTTTGTAGAATAAACTGCAGTACTAAAAATGGCTTTGCGAGCTTAAAATTCTCATCAAATTGCTCAACATTCATTAATAAATATTCACTCGCCCATTGATGAATGGTGTCTAGTTCTTTTTCAGAAAAAATATCATTGAAACTTCCTTTTTCTAAAATCAATTTATTTGGTGATAGTTCTGCATTATTTAGTGAGTTAATCTCCATGCACAATGCTTCAGATTTTGCAAGTAAGAGCAATAGTTTTTTCGGTAAAAAAAAAGATTCTTCATCCATGATGTGCATGGTTCCAAAAAGATATGATATTTGATTATTGGAAGGATTGCGAATTTCCCATAAGAGACTTTTTTTCTCTATTTGAGCTGATAACAGAAATGAAAAAGTAAAAAAGACTAAGAAAAAAAACCTTTTCATATCAGTTGATACTCAGTTGTGCTAAAAAATGATGGTCTTGTTCCGAAACTTTTTTACAAGAAAAGCCAACTTTATTTGCAATGATATGGAGACTATCGTAGTCGATATAGAGCCAATCAAACCAAGGCCCAGAAGTTTTTTTGTAGTGCATTTGAAAACGGAAATTTCCATAATATTCAGCATTCAGATTCATCCAAAGCGCTCCATCATCATCTTCGTATAAATAGCGAATATCGGATGAGTCACAAATTAGTTGACCGCCAGGTTTTAATAGCGTTTTTGCATGTAAAAGTGTCGCTTTCAGTTGCCCTAATGTCCCTGCTATTCCTATTCCGTTCATGAGCATTAAAATCGTATCGTATTTCGTATTTGGGGCAAAATTTTCAAAAAGAACATGTTCCACTGGGATATTACAATTACTTAAGTGCTCAGTTGCACCTGGTGAGGCTTCAATAGCAAAAACATTCAATCCTTTTTTTTGCAATTCTAAGCAATGTATTCCAGCTCCGGCTCCAACATCTAAAACATCCCCACGACAAAGTTCAAGAGCTTTTAACTCTAATTCCGGCATTTCTTTTCGTGTACGAAAGAGAACTTCAAGAGGGATTACGTCATCTTCACATAATTCTGAAGACACGATTATGTCATTTGCTTGTCTGTTTTCTGCGTAATCAAGAATTGCTTCTCCGATTGGATCTGATATCCTCATAAATTATGATTCATATTGGCTAAATTCACTTAAATCATCATCCGAATAGTCATCATCAAATTCATTAAATCCAAGCTCATCGTCGTCGTCATCATCATCGAGCCCACCTTCTAATCTTTGATCGCTGAATAAATCTTCTGTAATATCTTCTCTTGAATTTTCAGCTGGCGCTTTTCCTATTGATAGTAAAACACTAGGTTTTTTTGGTTCAGTTTTATCAAATCCAATTAATTCGACAAGAAAGATCCACATGCATAGGAAATCGTAAACTAAGATAAATTTTTGATCTGGTTCGTGTAAAAAATCTTTAATAGTGGCTGAATTCATAACTGTAGACGGCTCGTCAATCGAATCATCATCATAGGTCATATCCATTAAACTAATTTCATGTCCTTTGTCCCACATATCATTGGAAACATAAAAACTACCCATTTGATCACCTTTAAAATCAAAGGAATCCAAAATAATTTTATAAAAAGACTCAAAATTATCAGTATCTGCAATGAGAATATCGCGAAAGACTTCTTCTTTTTTCTCTGAATCCAATAAAACTCTGAATTTTAGTCCTGGCATACTTTTGATTTTTCAATCTATGTAAAATTAAAATTATTTATTAAAAACAGGAGTTTTTACTACAGATAATCCCATTTCTTTTCCCAATCTTAGCATTTCTGCAACAGCTTCATCAAAATTATTTGAAATTTCACCCTCTAGGATGGCTTCTTTTATTTTGCTTTTAATGGTTCCAATTTCAGCAACTGGACCGATATTAAAAGTCTTCATAATTAATTCACCGTTAACAGGTGGTTGAAAATTTCGAATACGGTCTTTTTCTTCAACATCTTTTAGCTTTTGCGACACTAATTCAAAGTTATTTTTGTATTTCTTAACTTTAAATTCATTTTTTGAGGTAATATCAGCATTGCATAATAACATCAGGTCTTCAATGTCGTCTCCAGCTTCATTGAGTAGCCTGCGAATTGCAGAATCCGTAACAGAACCTTTAATAAGTGCAATTGGTCGAAGGTGAAGCCGTACTAACTTCTGAACATATTTCATCTTCTGATCAAGTGGTAATTTCAGATTTTTAAAAATACGAGGCACCCATTTTGACCCTAGTTCTTCGTGACCGTGGAATGTCCATCCTACAATTGGATCGAATCTTTTTGTCGGTGGTTTTGCGATGTCATGAAGAATAGCAGCCCAACGAAGCCACAGCGAATCCGTATTTTGTGAGATGTTATCCAAAACTTCTAGGGAGTGTTCGAAATTATCTTTGTGACTCTTTCCATCAATTGTTTCAATTCCTTTTAGTTGAATAAATTCCGGAAAAAATTGTTCTAATAAGTAGGTAGAATCTAGTAATTTAAAACCACGAGAAGGAGTTTCACTTAGTATTATTTTATTTAGCTCTTCACTAATCCTTTCTTTTGATATTATTTCCAAGCGCTTAGCTTGTTTTCGAATAGCCTCCAAGCATGAAATTTCAATTTTAAAGTTTAAACGTGACGCAAAACGAATTGCTCTTAACATTCTGAGTGGATCGTCGCTAAAGGTTATTTCAGGTTCAAGGGGAGTTCTAATAATTCCTTTTTCTAAATCTGCAATACCATTAAAAGGATCTAGAATATTTCCAAAAGTTTCTGGGCGAAGGTCTAAAGCAAATGTATTGATGGTAAAATCCCTGCGATTTTGATCATCTTTTAGTGTTCCAATCTCTGTTTCTGGTTTTCTTGAATCAGAAACATACGATTCCTTGCGAGCACCTACAAATTCAACATCTAGATCTTTGTAGCGAAAATGAGCGGTACCATAATTTTTATAAATACTCACAGATTTTACCCGCATAATTTTGGCAATGGCAGATGCGAGTTCTGGTCCATCACCAATGACCACAATATCTATGTCTTTTGATGGACTCTCAAGAAGTAAATCGCGCACAAATCCACCAATAACATATGCTTCAATTTTATTTTTAGCAATATATTGAGAAATAACTTTAAAAACAGGGTGCTTTAAACTTGAAGCGTAATTCAATTTCATCGTTTGCAAATGTAAGATTATTGAGTCTAATTATAGACAAAACGTTTAATCTTCATCTTCATCCAACAAATCATCATTATTTCGTTTGTAGGAAAACAAATCATCATCAAGTTCATCTAAGTCGTCATCATCAAAAAATTTCCCGGGCTTACCACTTTTTTTGTATGCATCCATTTTGGGTTTTTTATTTTTTCCTTCGGAATCAGGACTTTTGCGATCTTTTAAATTATTTAATTTTTTTCGAGGTTCAATTTTCGAAATTTCTAAACTCGGTAGAGCATCAACATCTTGCGTAGTAGGGAAATCGACATTATTTGGCACATAAGGTTTTTTCTCAAAAGTTGGTCTAGGTGCAGCGCCTCGGTCTTCTGCTTCTTTAACAGCAATAGGCCTTCCATTTACAGCAAAATTATCTAGAGCAGAAATTGCCTTAAGAGCTTCCTCTCGGTCATCCATTTCAACAAACCCAAATCCTCTAGATTTACCTGTTTCTCTGTCGGTTGCAACACTGGCTTTTAAGACTTTTCCGTATTGCTCGAACAATTCTCGTAATTGATCGCTATCAAAGCCAAAATCTAATTTGGCAACAAAAATACTGGTCATAGATTGTAAAAAACAATTTTAATTATGTTCACTTCTTACTTATTAAGAAATCGAATTTATAACAAAATTTTTAAAAAATAGCTGAGAATTAAAAAAAAGTCGTGTTTTCGTCATATTTATACAATATTTGAGCAGTATTATCATTCCTTAGTATTTTTTTAGACCTTATGAAATGAAAAAAAGACATCCTGATTTTTATATTTTTTTTAAATCAAAATAATTCTTTTTAATTTTTATCTAGGGATAGAAAATTTTTATAAAATAGCTTAATTTTGTAAAGTATGGATGACATCAATAAAAATCATTCTGATAAAACAGATAATAATCAGCAAAACTCAAGAGTTTTGCTTGTGATAGCTGCATTAAGTTTTATCGTCCCATTACTACTAATTTATTCTTATGACTATTCAGAAAAAAATATTAATTTTTTTGGCTGGCAGTTAAAAAAGCTGTCCTCAGATAGTGAAGAATTTGTTCCAAAAAAGAATAAGGTTAAAATTAAGATAGTTAAGCCGAACGAAATAACAGAAGACTCAGTTGAGATAATAGAAATAAAAAAAGATACGCTATTAAATAATGAACAACAGTCATTTGGTGAGCCAATTATCGATACCACTGAATTTGAAAGGTCACATGCTGACCCTTCAGAGAAACAAAGAATATTAATAATGGGAGATTCTGAATGTGGAGGACTATACAGACAGCTAAATGATTATTGTTTTCAGAATGGCCATAATCTAGTTGCATCTGTTGTTTGGAATTCAGCAACTATTTTAAATTTTGCCTATTCAGATACAATTGCATCGATTATTAATAAATTTCAACCTACCTATATTTTTATCGTTGTTGGGCTAAATGAATTATATGCTAGAGATTTAGATAAAAGAAGAGCTGCTGCAGAATTATTAGCGTCAAAACTCAAAGGAATTCGTTATTCATGGATTGGCCCTGCTAACTTTACAAGGGATTTTGGAATAAACAAGGTTTTTTCAGAAGCTGCAGAACATGGTGCATTTTTCTTATCTAGAGATTTAAATTTGCCAAAGGGGAAAGACAATAGGCATCCAAATAGTGAAGGTTACCGAATGTGGATGGATTCTATTGCTAATTGGATCCAAACTACCGCTAGATATCCTTTGCTAATGAATACGCCTGGAGGAAGAAACCAACCATGTAAATCAAAAGTAATTAATTTAAATGCAGCAAAATATCGTGGATATTAATAACCTTTTTTTCTTTTTGAATTGGGAACAAATTAAGAGCTTTTTAAGCTATTCAGTTGATAAACCTTGGTTTTTTACTGAGTTTAGTTTTTTATTGATTTTTGGCTTTTTTTTATTAATCTATGCTTTCCTAGTTGATAAAAATAAGTGGAAAAAAATCTACATTATAGCTTTCAGCTTATTTTTCTATTACAAATCAAGTGGTCCATTTTTAGGATTATTTGTTTTGATGATTGTTAGTGATTTTTTATTTGCAAAATATATTGCAAAACAATATGGGCTTAAGAAGAAAATATATCTTTTCATTTCTTTGTTGTATAGTTTGTCATTTTTATTGTATTTCAAGTATTCAAATTTTTTCATAACAAATTTTAACGAATTCTTAGATACAGATTTTCATTTGAATAATTTGTTCCTTCCTATTGGGATTTCTTTTTATACATTTCAATCAATTAGTTATTTAGTTGATGTTTATCGAAAAGAAATTGAACCTTCAAAAGATATTTCAGATTATGCTTTTTACATGACTTTTTTTCCCCATTTAGTTGCAGGACCAATCGTTAGAGCAAAAGATTTCCTTCCTCAAATAGTTGCGCCACAAATTATTAATACCGCTCTTTACAAAGAAAGTATTATGAGAATCACTATTGGTCTCATTAAAAAACTTTTTATAGCAGATTATTTAGGTAAATATGTTTCGCTTGTCCACGAAACTCCTAATGGTTTTTCAGGCTTTGAACATTTGATTTCAATGTATGCATATAGTTTTCAGATATATTTTGATTTCTCTGGTTATTCAGATATTGCTATAGGATTAGCCCTTTTACTCGGTTATAGATTAAAAGACAATTTTGACGCTCCTTATCTAGCATCAAATATTACAGTTTTTTGGCGAAAATGGCATATGTCACTCAGTAGTTGGTTAAAAGATTATATCTATATTCCTTTAGGTGGCAGTAAAAAAGGAGTTATTAATACGTATCTATTTCTTTTAATAACGATGCTCATTGGTGGGCTTTGGCATGGTTCAGAATGGCGATTTATTTTTTGGGGTTTAGCTCACGGTTTAGCATTAGTTGTCCATAAACTCTGGTCTTATTTCGTAAAGACAAACGAGTCAAACAAGCTGTTTTCTTTAATTGGTATTTTTATCACTTTTAATTTTGTCTCATTATGCTGGATATTTTTTAGATCAGTTTCATTTGAGACAGCTTTTCAGAGTTTAAGTTTAATTTTTACAAAATTAAACCTCTCGGAAATAATTGCTTTTTCTGTAGAAAGAAAAGAGGTGATAATTTTGATTTTTATTTCAATGCTAATCGTCTTCACTCCCTCAAAAATAAAACAGTTTATTTACAGTAAAATTTTTCTGCTGCCAACTTTTACTTGGGTTATTTGGATTTTACTTGCACTTCAAATAATCATACAATTTAAGGATGAAATAGTGCAGCCTTTTATTTATTTTCAATTTTAATGTTAAAAAGTTTATTCACTTCACTTTTTTTGATTTTAAATTACTCAATAGGATTTAGCCAATCTATTGATAGTTTTCAATACGATTTCATACAGCTAACTGATTCAAGAAAGTTAGATTTTGCTATGAGTAAATTAAATTCAAGTTTAAATTCGTCAAGTAATGATAGTAAAAACGATATTTTTACAATAGTTCATTTTGGTGACAGCCATATTCAAGGAGATAATTTCAGTGGAGAAATTAGGCAGATTTTACAATCTTATTTTGGCAGCACTGGTAATGGCATTATTTTCCCCTACTCATTGGCTAAAAGTTATGGACCAAAAGGTCTGTCGGCTTCTTCTACAGGGACTTGGTCTGCAAGTAATATATTGAGATATGATAATAATATTAAAGGTTTATCAGGTTATACAATTCAATCTTTTGATACCGCTGCAAAAATAAAATTCCTGTTTACAGAAAAATTTAAAGTCCCTAGTTCTAAGACCTTAAAAATTTGGTATGGAAGTAATTCTGACTCAACAGATTTTTATTTAAATGATAAATTCACAACTATTTATGATAAAAAATTTCAAAATGGGTGGGGTGTTAGATCTTTTAGTTCTTCAGAGAATATTACAGACTTTGACCTTTCAATTACACAAAAAAATAAAATTCCTTCTGGGTTTTCATTCTTTGGATTTGAATTAATTTCTCCAAATAAAAGAGGTGTTAACTACTATCAATCTGGAGTTGTTGGAGCACAATTCTCACACTTAATTAATAATTCTCCACTTGTCTTATCTCAACTAAACGATTTAATGCCAGATCTTATTATTTTTTCATACGGAACAAATGAAGCCTATGAAAAAAATTTAAATGTTACTAAATACTATGATGAATTAAATTCTTTTATAAGTAAGTTAAATGAGGTCTTGCCTAATTCTGCTATTATAATAACTACAGCTCCAGATACAAGAAGTCAGGGTAAAACACCTCCTAATCAAGTAATAATTAACGATCAATTAATCAAAATAGCAAAGTCTCAGGATGTTTCAATATTTGATTTAAATAAAGCGATGGGCGGATGGGGTTCTCTAAATAAATGGTACAAAAACAAGCTAGTTGCTGAAGATAAATTGCATTTTACTGCTTCGGGCTATTCTCTTCAAGGAAAATTATTCTCAATGTCTTTTTTAGAAAGATATAATGCTAAATCCGCTAACAGAAAATTAGATCTAACAAATTTAAGAAATGAAATTTTATTGGGGATTAAACCGGTTCTTGGTAAAATAACCGTAGCTCCAGAAGTAGTAATAGAACCAATTAAAGAAGAACCAATTAAAATTAAGGATAAAAAAAATGATCTATCAAAAATATATATTGTTAAAAAAGGAGATTCTATTTATAAAATTGCTCGTAAGCATAAATTAAATCCAAAGAAAGTTCTTCTGTTAAATAAATTAAATGAAAAATCAATTATTAAAATAGGGCAAAAAATAGTATTATATTAGGATTCATTTGCAATTTTTATTTAAAACCGATAAAACACTTGTGCTCCATTTATTTGCATCTGCAACGTAACCATAAGATGCTATCGTTTTTAACCATTTTTCATGATCTTTAGATCCTTTCATTGAAGCATAATACTTTTTTGACGAAACTAAAGTGCAGAACCCAATATAAGAATCTCTGATTGTTGGATAATATTTATAACTGCTCTGATATCCTGAAATTGAAACATCATTTTTTCCTTTAATTCCAAAATGATTATTTAGTTTTCTTCCTATATTACTCGTTCCTCCTCCAGATTCTTTATATGCAACACTTAAAATAATACATGCTGGTATTTCATAAGCAGAATCTAAACTATCGGCTAATTCTCGATAATCAATAAAGTAAGTCTTTTGAGAAAAGTGATTCAATGTTATAAAGATAAAAGAACACAACATATAAATTTTCATGATAAATAGTTTAATTTTAGAATAAGCTACTTTTTAAATCTCTGATAAATATTTTTTTTAAATCAACAAGCAAAAAAAAACCTCTTGAATTAAGAGGTTTAAATATTTTATGATTTCTATCTTTTGTGCATCGGTTCGTCAGAAACTGTTAATTTCTTTCTTCCTTTTTTACGACGTGATGCTAGAACTCGACGACCATTTTTTGATGCCATTCTGCTACGGAAACCGTGCTTGTTTCTTCTTTTTCTTACGGATGGTTGAAATGTTCTTTTCATGATTTTAACTTAATATTGTCGCTAAATTTGAGGTTGCAAATATAGTAAAATTTTGTTTAAAACAAATTCTTTTTAAATTTTTATTTAAAATTACCGCAATACCAATAAACCACACTATTTTTGTGACAAATATCATGAATGTTATCACCTAAGAAAGAAAAAACTGAAAAAGTTAAATTAACAAAAGATAGCTATAGAAAAGCGAAGGGAATCTTTTCGTATCTTAAGCCCTATGCTTTTGTTTATTTTATTGGTTGGGTATTTCTGGTTTTATCAACTTCTGCAGGTTTAGTTTTTCCTTATTTAATGGGAAAATTGCTAGGAGCTAGCGGCTCAAAAACTACTAGTTCTGGCACAATAGATTTTATTAGCATGGAAAACATCAATTCTATTGCTTTGTCTTTATTTATTCTATTTGCTTTTCAAGCTTTGTTTTCTTTTGTAAGGGTTGTAATATTTAATAATGTTACTGAAAATGCTTTGCGTGACATCAGAAATGATGCTTTTGAAAAGCTGGTTTATATGCCGATGGATTTTTTCAACAAAAGTAAAGTGGGTGAACTTACAAGTCGTGTTTCTTCGGATATTGTTCAGCTTCAAGAGACGTTGCGCACAACTATTGCCGAATTCTTTAGACAGATAATTATTGTTTTTGGTGGCATTGCTTTTCTGTTTTTTATTTCCTGGAAATTAGCATTGATAATGTTAGCTACAGTTCCTGTTATGGCTATTGTCGCTGTATTTTTCGGTCGATTTATCCGCAAGTTAAGTAAAGAAGCACAAAATTTTACTGCAGAATCAAATTCAATTATCGAGGAAGCACTTACGGGGATAACGAATGTTAAATCTTTTACAAACGAGTTGTTTACGCTCTCGAAATATAAAACTTCAACACAGCAAACACGCGACTTAAATGTCCGAAGTGGAATTTGGAGAGGACTTTTTGTTTCCTTTATTATATTCTGCCTTTTTGGAGCAATCGTTTTTATTATTTGGCAGGGTTTACTGATGACGCAGGGTACAAATCCGACTTTATCAAGTGAAGGTTTTTATCAATTTGTTTTGTTTACAATTATGATGGGGGCATCAATTGGATCTCTTCCAGATTTGTACGCAAACCTTCAAAAATCAATTGGTGCGACAGAAAATTTAATGGATATTATCGGAGAAAAATCTGAAAAAGACCTCAATAAGGGGAAAGAAAAATCATTGATTGAAGGTAAGATCGAATTTAAAAATGTTTCCTTTGCCTATCCTCAACGCTTGGATGTTCCTGTTCTTCAAGATGTCTCTTTCTCTATTTTAAAGAATCAAACTGTAGCGGTTGTTGGCCCAAGTGGCGCCGGAAAGTCAACAATTTCTAGTTTGTTACTAAATTTTTATCACAATACAGGTGGTGAGATTCTAATTGACGGAATTCCAATAAATAACTACGATTTGGAATATTTAAGGGAAAATATGGCAATTGTTCCTCAAGAGGTTATTTTGTTTTCAGGAAGTATATTAGAAAATATCCGCTTTGGATTAACAAGTGCCTCAGAAGAAGAAATTATTGACGCTGCAAAAAAAGCAAATGCTTGGGAATTTATTTCAACCTTTCCAGAGGGTTTATTGACCGAAGTTGGAGATCGTGGAATTCAACTTTCTGGTGGCCAAAAACAAAGAA
>Ga0102860_1000298_pt1 | contig 11627 bp, 9 predicted proteins | sample Colrivmeta1449A3_FD_84496 | JGI IMG/M metagenome (GOLD analysis project Ga0102860, IMG submission 84496) | Estuarine microbial communities from the Columbia River estuary - metaG 1449A-3 | ecosystem: Environmental > Aquatic > Marine > Intertidal zone > Estuary | place: USA: Columbia River Estuary...
CCCTATCAGACCATCTGTCTCCGACCACAATGTTGTAATTTGTGCAAAAGACAATATGAAAAAAGGACTAATGGCATTGCTTTTGAGCATGATAGTGTTGGCTGGATTTGCGCAAGAAAAAAAGTTGAGTGTGGTATGGGATCTATCCAGCGCCGATACTGCGGTTCAGGCTGCTGTATTTCGCCAGGTCAACAATGCCAAGGCCTTGGTGCCAGACCTTCAGGTAGAAGTGGTTTTTCATGGGCAGGCCATATTGGCCTTGATGAACGATTCTACGCAGTTTGCGGCAAGGGTTAAGGTAGCCAAAGAGAAAGGGGTTACGCTTGCTGTTTGCAACAATTCGCTCAAGCGCCTGAAAATAGATCCTTCCAAGCTGATGGCTGAAACCACGGTTGTGCCCAGCGCTGTAGTGGAACTGATCAAAAAACAGGCCGAGGGATGGAGCTACCTGAAGGCAAGCCATTGATCGGCTACTATATTTTGTGCAATTGTCTGTCCTCTCTATTTATTGTGCTTTTTTAATCTTTGGGTCGATGAATTCCCAATCCAAAATATGGGGATGAATATGCTCCCTTTGTGCAACCTCCATCATTTCCCTGATCAGTTCCGGATGTGCAGCAGCCACATTGTTTTTTTCATACCGGTCTGTCTCCATATTGAAAAGCTCCCAGGCGCCTGAAGGATCTTTTCTCACATTTCTTTTGATCCCTTTCCAATTACCTATCCTCACCGCCAGTTGGCCGCCATTTTCAGGATATTCGAAGTAAAAGAAGGGATGATTTTTTTGTGCAGCAGGCTGACCCATCAACGTGGGCAACAAGGAAATGCCATCTAAGTTGGGCACTGGTTTTCCTGTCAATGCGGCAAGGGTGGGCATGATATCATATTGCACAGAGGCATGGCCTGAAACGGTATTGGGCGCAATTTTCCCCGGCCATCTTGCAATAAAAGGTACACTGATCCCGCCTTCGTAAAGATCCATTTTCAGCCCCCTGAGTCCGGCTACACTGTTAAAGAATTTTGAATCAACGCCAGCAGAAAAAGTGGCCCCATTGTCGCTGGAGAACATGATGATGGTATTTTGGTCAAGCCCCAACTTTTTTATTTTTTCCATGATGATGCCTACTTGATCGTCCAGGAAGCTGATCATGGCGGCATACGTAGAACGGGGATATTTTGTGGCAGCATATCCTTTTTGTCCGTAATAGGGCTGCTCCTCAAATAAGCCGATGTATTTTTTCACGTACTCATCAGGCGCCTGAAGCGAAAGATGGGGCAAGGTATATGGCAGGTAAAGGTAAAAAGGCTTGTTCTTGTTTTTGTCTATAAAACCCAGCGCTTTTTCTGTCATTTTTGCCGGTGCATAATCATTGCCCTTGTAGTAATTGAAGTCTGCATCCGTAGCGTGCGCCGTATCCTTGATGGGTTGGTGAACATTGATGAAATGGTTGTTCAGGGAATCCCATTTGTCGTTTTCCCAAAGATGGGTGGGATAAAAATTATGTGCCTGTTTTTGGTCGAGGTAACCATAGTAATAATCAAATCCATGGTTCAAAGGACTGCCCGTTGTTCCGGTGACACCCATCCCCCATTTTCCAACCAGTGCAGTATTGTATCCCCTTTCCTTCAGCATTTTTGCAACAGTATAGGCACCTTCGTGCAAGGGCATTTGTCCGCCTTCCTTGTCGTCATCAAATCCACCCATTTCATAGTTGCCGCGGATATAGGAATGGCCGGGATGTTTTCCTGTCATCAACATGCAGCGTGATGGTGCGCATACAGGAGCACTGCTGTAATGTTGTGTGAACCGCATTCCCTCTTTTGCCATGCGATCAAGGTTGGGGGTCTTGATTTTTGTTTGCCCGTAGCTGCCCAGCTCCCCATACCCAAGGTCATCTGCATAAATATAGATGATGTTGGGTTTGGATTGCTGTGCGGATGATGTGGCGAGGCAGAGGACAAATAGCGCTGCGAGAAAAAATTTTGGCATATTGTTTTTTTGAATGGCTTGATTCAAGCTGTAAAATAGAAAAAAACGCCTTCAAATTGAAGGCGTTTTAAAAAGATTTACCAACCAGGATTTTGCCCCAAGGCCGGATTGAGTGTTTTCTCTTTTTGAGGAATAGGCCAGAGATAATGTTTCGAAGCATCAAAGGTCTTGATAACGCTAGGAACCAGGACAGTAACCGGAGTTGTACCTGAGTAATAAGTGATGCCCTTAACCGGACCAGTCATTACCTGTTGGGCTGTTTTCCATCTTCTGATGTCAAAAAGATGAATGCCCTCAAAGGCAAGCTCAAGAACCCGCTCTCTTCTTACTGCAGCGCGAAGTTCAGCTTGTGTCATTCCGGTAACAAGTGCAGGAAGTCCGACATCAGATCGGGTCCTGACCTTGTTGATGGCATCATACACGGTAGCATCTATTTGATTCTGTTCAATTTTGGCCTCAGCATACGTGAGTAGCACTTCTGCATAGCGCATCAGGATGAAGTTCAGTCCACTTGCACCTGGATTGGCAAAGTCTTCAGCAGAAACGTATTTTTTCAAGGAGAACCCAGTCGTGGTATTGTACTGTGTTTTTCCAATCTCATCACCGCCGCCCATACCTGGAACAGGTTTGAAAGGAATGCCGCTGGGCAAAGGATCGCCATCAACATACATGGTAAACCGCATTCTTGGATCACGGCTGGTATAAGGGTTTTTGGCATCAAACCCTGATGTGGCATCCGTAATGGCTTTCCCATTCTTCATGGTATACAGGTCTGCCAGGTCTTTTGTCGGAACAAAAGTGCTGCCACTGGATTTTTGGCTGTAAGGTCCCATAAAAGTAAAGGCATTATGGGTGTTGGTGCCAGCAAGGAACTGCTTGTCAAAAACAACCTCTACGCTGTTTTCATTTGCATAGGTAAACAGTTTCCCGTATTCTGCAATGAGGTTGTACACGTTCAGGTCCATCACAGATTTTGCTGCAGCGGAGGCTGTGGCAAAATCACCAGACCACAATGCAGCCCTTGCTTTCAGGGCCAGTGCTGTACCTTTTGTTACTCTCCCTCTGTCTGCACCAGAAAAGCTGTTGGGTAGCAATGCTGATGCTTCGGTGAGCTCCTTGTCAATGAAGGACCAAACCTCTGCAACCTTTGATCTTGTTGCAGACAGACCATCTGTAGTGGGGATGGTATTTTTGATCAGCGGCACATCACCATAGAGCCCTGCCAGCTTCATGTAGGCATAGGCACGAAGCACACGGGCCTCGCTTTTGAATTGGTTGATCAGGGCAGTATTGGTTGTTTTGATTTTATCGATGTTTTCCAAAACGTAATTGGCGAGGAATATGCTCCTGTAAGCAGTTTGCCATTCTGTTTGAATCCTGGAGTGCGAAGCATCGTAGGTGCCATTTTCAATGTTGTATTCAACGGTGAATACTGTATTGGTATGTCCGATCTCTGTAATACCATCCAATACAAAAAGGTTGGTGGCATCAAGGTTGGCATATATGGAGTTTACTGCATAGCGTGCATCAGCCTCTGTTTTCCAATAAATCTCAGATGATACGCGGTCATTGGGAATTGTTTCGAGCACATTTTTTTTACAAGATTGGAAAACAGTTCCAACGATGGCCAAAAAGCATCCAAGGTATTTGATATTTCTTTTCATTGTGTTCTGTTTAGTCAATTAAAAATTGATGTTGAGTCCATAGGTATACAAGGAGGTCTGGGGATAGTAGGTAGCCCTTCCAGAATCGGCCTCAGGATCCAATCCCCATTCATTCAATTTTGAAATGGTAAAGAGGTTGGTTCCGGATACATATACCCTTGCAGCGCTGATTCCAATCTTTTTACAGATGGATGCAGGGATGGAGTACATCAGCTGAACGTTTTTGAGTCTTAGATAGGAGCCATCAATGATCAGCCTGTCTGAGGTACCGACATTTCTGAAATCACTTTTTCTTGGTAACGGAAATTTGGCATTTGGTCTTTCAGGCGTCCAGTAGTTGTTGGCAACCATCTTGTGTGTGAACGCCTCAGCGATTCCAATTTCTGTGATACCGCCAGACAACCTTGTATCAACCTGGGCTGCCCCCTGCAAAAGGAAGTTGAGGCTGAAGTTTTTGTAAGAGAAGTCTGAACTGAGTCCGAAGGTATATTTCGGAAAGGGGTTTCCAATCATTGCCCAGTCATCAGCTGTAATCTTTCCGTCTTTGTTGAGGTCAACAAATTTGACATCACCTGGTTTTGTGCCTGGTGCAATGGAGGGATAGCTGGCAACGTCAGCCGCATTTTGGAAATAGCCATCTGTCTTGTACCCCCAATGGGCATTGAAAGGCAGGCCAACTTTTACAATATAACGGGGGTCCAACTCATAAGAGTTGTTGATGAAAGGTCCGGCACCCTTGAGGTCGATCACCATGTTGTTGTTGATGGCCAGGTTACCATTAATGGCGTATTGAAACTTGTGTTGGTTGTTTTTAAAACCAAGCGTGAATTCCCAGCCCTTGTTATCAATTATACCTGCATTCTGTGTTGAAGAAGTAAATCCTGTAACCACAGGGAGTGGCAATGCGAGCAAAATTCCAGAAGTTCTCTTCTTGTAATAATCAACCGAAAAGGAAAGCTTGTTGTCCAGCAATTGGGCTTCAAGTCCAAGATCGGTTTGGTCATTGGTTTCCCAGGTAATGGTCGGATCAGCCAGACCGGTTTGTGAAAATGACTGTGCAGCCGTACCCCCGAAGGAATAAGAACCTTGGGACAGCGATGCAAAATAGCTGTACAATGGAACCGTTTGGTTTCCTGTCTGGCCCCAGGATCCCCTGACTTTAAGGTCAGAAACAGGGAGGTTCAGGTCATCAAAGAACTTCTCCTTTGATATCCTCCAAGCGCCGGAGAAAGAGGGGAAAAAGCTGAACTGGTTGTCGCCTGTGAAGCGCGAAGAGCCATCATAGCGGGCATTCCCTTCCAAAAGGTATTTTCCATCAAAGCTGTAGTTGATTCTTGTGAAACCAGAACGGAGACCGTATTTGTATTCTGAACCCGAGTTGTTTTTGGTGGCATCGTTTGCACCCTGACCGATGGATTGAATATCATTGTTGTAGAATCTTTCACGGTATGCAGACAGTCCTGTACCCTGGTTGTACAGTTCAGAATACCCAAGAAGCCCACGCAATTCGTGTTTGTTCAGCTTTTTGGAATAGTTCAAGAGATAGTTGGTCGTCAATTCCGTGTTGCGGTCCCTTCCCTCAGTCAGCGTATTGTTCGCAACGGTGAATGTTCTTGCATTGATGGCATCATAGTTGATATATGCATTTTGGAATGCCTTTGTTTCCGCATAGTTGATGACCGCTGAAACTTGTGCCGAGAAAACCAGGTCAGGCAGGATTTCATAATCCAGCTTTCCAGATCCGTAGAGGTAGTGGGTCGCGATTTTATTATAACCGGACTTTTCAGCCAACATCAGGGGGTTGGATGTTTGTTGGCTCAGGCCATATGTACCATCTGCATATTTAGGATAAGCGAAAAGTGTACCATGGATGAAACGGTTGAATACATCTCCGCTGAAGGGTGTTTTTGACAGGTTGTACCTGTAGTTGATGTCTGTACTCAACTTGAGCTTGGGGCTCAATTGCATATCATTGTTCATCCTCAATTCACGGATATTTGCACCATAATTGGCTGCAATGCCATCCTGGTCCATGTACCGGAAACTTACCCTTGTTCTTGAAAAGTCATTTCCACCGCTAAAGGAAAAATTATGGCTCTGCTGAGGGGCAGCCTTTAAAACTGTTTGGAACCAGGTGTTGGGAAGTGGATATTTTTCCCTGTCAGTGGCGGTAATCCATGATTGGATGCTTGATTCTGTGTAACGGGATGGAATGGCAAGTCCTTGATTGGTATGTGCAAGCACCTGATACCGCATATAATCTTCAAGGCCCATCATTTCCGGGCTGTTGACAGATTGTTGAATGGCATAATATCCATTGTAAGAGGCTTGAATTTTGCCAGACTTGCCGCGCTTGGTGGTAACCAACACAACGCCATTGGCTGCCCTTGAACCATAGATTGCTGTTGAGGATGCATCTTTCAAAATTGAAATGGATTCAACATCTTCAGGGTTTAGTGTAAAAAGGGTTTGTTCAACACCATCTACAATGATAAGTGGGGAACTGTTCCCAGAGCTGTTTCCACTAAAAGTGGTGATACCCCTGATGCGCATTGTAGCTGCGGAGCGTCCAGGTTCTCCACCCCTGTCTAGAACAGTCAGTCCTGGTGCCTGACCCTGGAGGGCCTGCTGAAGATTGGACACCGGGCGCCTGACAAGGTCTGCACCCTTTATTTGTGAAACCGAGCTGGTCAGGCTTACCTTTTTCTGGGTTCCATATCCAACTACCACTACATCCTCCAAATCATTTTTGGCCATTGCAAGAGAAATGGTCAAGGAAGAGGCTGCGTTTTTGATGATGATGACCTGGCTTGAATAACCAATTGAACTGATTGTAATCTGGTCCCCCGTTTTACCTGCAAGAACGAATTCACCATTTGCATTGGTTTGCGTTCCCTTTACAGAGCCTTTGGTGGTAACTGTAGCACCTTCAACGGGTTTGTTGTCTGAGGCGGAAATGACAACTCCCTTGATTGTTGTTTGTGCATACAGTTGGGTGCAGAAAAGACCGATGGATAACCATACCGTCAAAAGCAGCTTTTTGTGTTTGCTGATCATATTTTTTGTTTTAATATAGACAATAATATTGATATACAGATGCGCAAACGATTGCGCACCAATCAAATCGGATTACCGAATGTGATTTGTGTTTTGGATTACCAGCGTTGCAGGAACTTTTTCATGATAGAAAAGATCTTTTATATGTTCTTCTTTCATCGCGCGGATCATTGTTTCCATGGCCTGTTCGCCTTGTCCGTAAGGGTATTGTTCAACAGACAAAAGGGGCGGATAGGCCGTATAGTCCGTAATCGATAGGTTTGAATAGCTTACAAAAGCAATGTCTGCATTGATCTTGACACCCTGCAAATGCGCAAATTGTGTAGCATCCATGTGCACGTAGTCGTTGAAGGATATGATGGCTGTTGGCCTGGTTTTTAGTGAAAGGAGTTTTTTGATGGCGTTGGTCGTTCCTTCTTTGGTGAGGTCAGTGCTTTCAAAATAGCGCATATCGATTTTCATCTTCTTTTGCGAAAGCGCTTGCTTGTATCCTTCCATTCTTTCCTTGCTGGCTGTGAGATTGGCGGGGCCATTGATCATGGCGATCTTTCTGTATCCGCGGCTGTACAACCAGTTCACCATATCGATGGTGCTTTTGAAGATGTCGCAGTACACTTTGTGAACATCCGGCTGGTCGGGAACCCTGTCAAAAAAAACCACTGGAATCCCAGCATTTTCAATCTCCTTGAGGTAACTGATCTTGTTGGTGTTTTTTGAAAGCGAGATGATGATACCATCTACCCTTTGTCGTTTCATTGTTTCAACAACCCGCTTTTCTATGGCAGGATCATCATGGCTTTGTCCGAACAGGATGGTATAGTCGTACTGGATAGCTGCGGCTTCTATTCCGCTGATGGCCTGTGAAAAAAATTCTTCTTTGATGGAGGGCAACACCACGCCAATGACAGCAGTTTTTTGTTGCTTGAAAAAAATGGCCTGGGCATTGGGCTCGTATTTCATTTTGCGTGCGAGTTCTTTCACGCGTTCTTTTGTTTTGGGTCCAATCCTTGGATGGTCATGCAACGCCCTCGATACCGTGGATATCGATACGTTCAGCCTCAGGGCTATTTCCTTGATGGTAGGATGGTTGGCACTCATGTTCGTTGGAGATGAAGTTACTGAAAAACATCAGCCATGTGTGCAATCCCAGAGAGTTTTTTAGCGGCTTCTTGAAGGGTTTCATCACGCTTGGCAAAACAAAACCGCAATACCTGGTCATCGTTTCCATCTGCATAAAAAGCAGCAACGGGTATCGTGGCTACACCAATTGTTTTGGTCAGTTGAATGGCAAGTTCCATGGCGGGCATCTCGCCTAATTTTTCATACGTGGCACAAACAAAATAACTCCCCGATGAATTGAGCATGGTAAAGGGCGAGGCCTTCATTTCATGAAGAAAAAGGTCCCTTTTTTGTTGCATGAAAGAGGATAGGCCCAAATACCGTTCTTCCTTCTGGAGATGAGCCGCCAGTGCAACCTGTGTGGGTGTAAAACAACAGAAGGCATCAAACTGGTGGATCTTCCTGAACTCCGCTGTCAGGGCCGATGGCGCAACGCAGTATCCCAGCTTCCATCCGGTGCAGTTGTACACCTTCCCAAAGGAAAAACAAACAAAACTCCTTGAAAACAATTCAGGATATTTCAGGATGCTGTTGTGCCTCAATCCATCGAATACCAAATGTTCATAGACCTCATCACTGATCAGGAAAATGGAGGTATCGCGCAGCAAATCCTGGAGGATCAACATGTCTTCGTGTGCCAACACACTTCCCGTAGGATTGTGCGGTGAGTTGATGATGATGGCTTTGGTTTTGCTGGTGATGGCATTTTTTACTTTTTCCCAATTGATCTTGTAGCTGGGAAACTCAAGGGGTATGCGAACCGGAATGCCACCATTGACGACGATGTTGGGGATATAACTGTCATAGGCGGGCTCAAAAACGATTACTTCATCTCCCGGCTGGAGAATGGTGGTGAAGGCTGTGTAGATGGCATAGCTTCCGCCGGGTGTGATGGTAATGTTTTCTGAAGGGGAAAAATTGTTGCCATAGCATCGTTGGATTTTTGCAGCGATGGCTTCCCGAAGGGGCATGTATCCCGCCATGGGAGCATACTGGTTATGGCCATCGGCGATGGCCTTGGCTGCCAATGCCGCCAATTCCTCATCCATTGGAAAATCCGGAAAACCCTGCCCAAGGTTGATGGCACCATGTTCTGCAGCGAGGGCGCTCATCACCGTGAAAATGCTGGTGCCGGTATTGGGAAGTTTGGAGTTGATGGAGTGCATTATTTTTTATAAATACTTATCTCCCTTGTTGCGTTTGATTTCTGCAACGTACTGTTTGATCTCCTGCTCTTTTTCTTTTTTGCAGATCATCAGCACATCTTCGGTATCAACGATGATATAGTCGTTCAATCCCTGGAGCAGCACAAGTTTCTTGTTGGGAACGTGCACCATGTTGTGTGTAGCATCAATCACCATCACCTCAGAACCAGAAACAGCATTGCCCAGGTAATCCTTTTCCATGTTTTCATGGGCAGAGTTCCATGTTCCAAGATCACTCCAGCCAAATGAAGAAGGGATGATATAGACATTGTCTGCTTTTTCCATCACTGCATAGTCGATGGACACATTCGTGCAAAGCGGATATATTTTTTCGATGGCCGCTTTTTCTTTCTCGGTATTGAACAGGTTTTTTTCAGCCTCAAATATTTCTGCCAGTTCAGGAAGGTGCTTTTCAAATGCAGCAACGATATTGTTCACCTGCCAAACAAAGATGCCGGCATTCCAAAGAAACTCTCCACTGGAAACAAAGGTCTTTGCAAGGTCTGCATTCGGTTTTTCTGTAAAGGTTTTTACCTTGTATACATTGTCGCTCGCAGGTTGTTGTTCAAACTGGATATAGCCATAACCCGTGTTGGGGTGGCTGGGCTTGATGCCCAGGGTAATCAATGCTTTGTGGGCTTTGACAAAACCCGTGGCCTCCAGGCAAACCTTTGTGAATGCTGTATCATCGAGGATGATATGGTCTGCAGGTGCACAAATCAATATTCCTTTTTCATTCAATTGCTGCAACTTGTAGGAGATATAGGCAATGCAGGGCGCTGTGTTCTTTCTGGAAGGCTCCGCTACAATGTTTTTGACCGGAATTTCAGGAAGCTGGTCTCTTACAATTTCAACGTATTCCTCTGAGGTGACAATATAAATATTCTCTAAAGGAATGAATTTTTTGAAACGGTCATGGGTGGCTTGTATGAGCGTCCTGCCCGTGTTGAGGATATCAAGGAATTGTTTGGGGTAAGAAGTGCGGCTTATGGGCCAAAACCTGCTTCCGATTCCACCAGCCATGATGGCTACATAATGGTTGTTGTTCATCATAATGTTGCTTAAATGATACCTTCCCGTATCAGGTCATGTAAATGTATGACACCTGCATAGTGTTTATCTTCTGTAACGATCAGTTGTGTGATATTGTTTTTTCTCATCCTGTCCAGCGCATCAACTGCAAGGGCATCGCCCTCAATTGTTTTTGGATGGATGCCCATGATGTCCTTTGCAGTTGTGTTGAGGATGTCGTTCCCTTTCTCCAACATTCTCCTCAGGTCACCATCTGTGATGACACCCTTCAGGGTATCGTTTTCATCCAGCACGGCGGTAAGGCCCAGCCTTTTTCTGGTAATTTCAACAATTACATCCTTGATTGAACTGTTTTGGTTTACGGCAGGGCGCTCATTCAACTTGCTCAGGTCACTGACTCGGAGGTATAATTTTTTGCCCAGGCTTCCGCCGGGATGAAATTTTGCGAAATCGGAAGAGGAAAAGCCTTTTGCTTCCATCAGACAAACAGCGAGGGCATCGCCCATGGCCAGTTGTGCGGTGGTGCTGGAAGTGGGGGCAAGGTTGTTGGGGCAGGCCTCCTGGCTGACGGTGGTATTGAGCAGCAGGTCTGCACCCAGGGCCAGTGAGGAGTTCATATTTCCTACCATGGCAATCAGTTTGTTGCCGAGGTTCTTGATCAGGGTAACCAATACCTTGATCTCCGGGCTCTCTCCACTTTTTGAGATGATCATTACAATATCGTCTTGCTGAACCATGCCCAGGTCTCCGTGGATGGCGTCAGCAGCGTGCATGAAAATGGATGGCGTTCCGGTACTGTTGAGGGTGGCAACGATTTTTTGGCCGATGATGGCACTTTTCCCAATTCCGCTGACCACAAGCCGGCCTTTCATGTTGTCGAGGAGGTGCACAACCTCAACAAATGATTCGTCAATGAATTCCCTCAATTCCATGATAGAGGCGGCCTCGATGGAAAGGGTTTGTTTGGCAATTTCCTTTATGGAGATATTCTGCATTTGCAATGGTTACGAAGCCCAGTGGCGTGGTTGAAGTGTAAAAGTACCATAATTTAAAGATGTTTGAAAACCTGTTCTCTGAGGAATTCTGCCCTATTATCGGTAAATTTGTATGAAACTGGTATAATAAGAAAGCCTGAGTGGAACCAATTGCTTAAATTATGGTTCTCGAATCACACATTATATCAACCAATACCAGCATCAACCTCTAATGTCTTCATCCAAGAATAAAAAAACAGCAAAAAATCCAATAAAACATTCTGGAGTGGAGCATGATTTGTTTTCTCCACTAAGACTATACTTTGGTTTTGATGCCTTCAGGGGAAACCAGGAAGCCATTATCAACGATGTACTCAATGGCAATGACACCTTTGTCATCAAGCCCACCGGAGGGGGTAAAAGCCTCTGTTATCAACTCCCTGCCATGATCAGTGAGGGTTGCGCCATTGTGGTTTCCCCCCTTACCCACCTCATGAACAACCAAGTAGACCTTGTCAGGGGCTATAGTAATCATGACAATGTGGCCCATTAGAAAAATACAACCCTTTCAAAAAAAGAGATCAAA
>Ga0102860_1000307_pt1 | contig 11476 bp, 11 predicted proteins | sample Colrivmeta1449A3_FD_84496 | JGI IMG/M metagenome (GOLD analysis project Ga0102860, IMG submission 84496) | Estuarine microbial communities from the Columbia River estuary - metaG 1449A-3 | ecosystem: Environmental > Aquatic > Marine > Intertidal zone > Estuary | place: USA: Columbia River...
TAAGGTATTTGATGCCGCAGATGTTGCCCCACTTGGAGATGTTACTGTTGCAGTAGTACCAACAGTTTTTATAGAAAAACCAGGTCTGTTATCAACCGTATGTTGCCCTGGCATTAAGAGAATTGTAGTCTTCTCTACATCATCATTACTGTTTCCTCTCTGATATGAGAATCTTGCCGATTCTAAAAGTGCTCTCTGTAGCGTCTTGAAAGGTTGAGCAAGTGAATTGCCCTGATTACTAATACTATCAGTAGAATCAAGGTCACTAGGCGAAACATAAAGAATACGACCTTCTGTGTTCTTTATGAAATTATCAAGTTTATTTAAACCCATATTTATTACTGATAGACCTATTATGTTTTATTTATGAAGATAAGTCCTGCCGCAAAAACTCATAACCTTCATCTGGAAGGTCTTGGGGGTTTTCTAGGTCCATATCAAAAAGTAATGGGTGTGCTTCCTCGTCTATAAGATAGAATGAGTTCTTAAATAAATCTTCTGGTGATAATGTGAGTTGCTCTTCTGCTCTTTTGATTATTTCTGGGTCATCTTGTACGATTGAAGGTATTTCGTCAAATGTAAATGCTACATTGTTTATATAATAAGTTTTTATAATAAATTTGTCCTCTGGAGTCTTATACCAGTTATAAGAATGCGTAATTTTATATTTCATTACTTTTTTATGTATTTATTTGCGAGGTAACATTCCAGAAATCCACCCTTCACCGGGACATTTTTTAGACATAATATTGACTTTTCCATCATTCCACCATTTTAATTGCCTTTCTTTTCTTATTCTGCCCATATTTTCTCTTTGTTCTTTTGTTCTTTTTTTACCTAAATTATAGGTATTTCCTTTGTTAAGATTTCTTATCCTTTCCTTTTCTTTCTCTGTTCTTTTTCTACTATAAACACCGTTTTTTCTAATAAAGTGAGAAGTATCTATATTTAACTCTTTAATTAACTTGTTTATCTTATCTCTTATACTACCAGAACTTATTTTTTTACCAAGTTTTATAATAATTTCTGTAACCGAATATGATGTTTTAACAGTGTAAATGAATTTTTCTTTATATTCAGGAACTTCTATTTTATGTCTGTGCTTATATTTTGTAGCAAATTGATTTGTTCTATTTGCAAAATGAGGATTATTTTTTACATCATAAAAATTATGTAATTTTATTTCAGATTCATATGCATCTTCTCTTGTATTAAAAGTTTCCAATATAATTTTTTCAGTTGGTTCGAATGTTTTATCCGTAAAACTTCCAAAATACTTCACATCTTCTTCAGGAAGGCACATACATTCTCTTTTTCCTATGTAACCCCTTCCCCAGAGTTCATAAGAATAATAGACATAATAATTTTTTATTGTGTCGTTAGACATAATTATACTCTTTAGTTAACCGCACCTTTATTTATACAAGAAAAGGAGCATTTCTGCTCCCTCTCTACCTTACAGATTGCGGTCAACTAAGGCATTATTATTTAGTTAATGCTCTGAGGGGGACTCGGACCCCCAATCCCATACGGGCACGAAATTTTAAATTTCGTATGTATACCAATTCCATCATCAGAGCGTGTATGATACCATTATAACTCATAGAGTCATTATGGTCAATAGGCAGAGAGGGCCATGATCCCTCATAACTCCGTTATAAGCAGAGCATTTTGACCAATTAAATTATCCGCCCATAAAAGTTGCCTTGAAGCAACATATAAGACCTATAAGTTGCCTTGAATCAACAACCTTCTTCGTGGTCTGTGTGTATTCGTATAAGGTCGTCTGCTTCTTTGTATTGACTATAAGGAATCATCATAGCATCTCCGTGTTTGCTAGTAATAATAAAAGACTCTCCATTTTCCACTCTTTCTAGTAGATTATCAAAGTCTGCTTGAAATTCTTCTACCGTAAACTTTTCCATTTATCAAAGGGGATTAGAATATGCAAGACAATCATCACTTACCTGAGCACGAACCACTTCAAGAACATTCATAAACTGGTCTACGGTCTCACAATTCACAACTTTTTCACCACCTTCACTTGAATACAGATAAAACTTACGAGCAAGAGTATCGACAACACAGCGGGTCAGGGTCTCTTCGACAGGCATCAGGCATTTCGTTTGATTACCTTGATATTATAGGGCATCTGGGGCGGGTTGTCAAGGGGTTCAGATATAAGGATCATATCTTGCATCGTCCAAGACATCAAATGCAATTCTTATTCGCTGATTTTCTTCTTTTAATGTGCGAATAGAGTACTTGTCTGCCCATCTTATAACCTGATAATCGACTCTTTCGGTTCTAATAGAATTTGATGCGGAAGTTAAATCATTCAACTGCGATTGTAGTGAAATAATTTGATTTTGTTTTGTTGTAATTTGATTTGCAAAATTAGTACAGTTTCCAGATATACAACCAACACCATAACAAGAATCAATATCCGCATAAGCACTTCCAAGACCAGAAACCTGATTATTACTCGGCGTATAAATTACAAAAGTTCCGAATCCTACATTAGAAGTTGTAAGAGTTATGTTAGTTACTTCATAAGGGTCGTCCGAATCATATGTAGAACTACTCAAATTAAAAGAACTATCCACTACCGTATCCGGAAAAACTGTCGTGACTCCAACGGTTGTTCCACATCCCACAGCATATGCATTTGAATGTAGTGTTACAATCTCCGATTTAAGCGTATTAATATTTGCCGCAATAGTTACAATTTGCCCATCAAGACCTTTACAGGCAGGATCAAAAGTATCTATAACCGGTTGAATTTCTTTAAGTTTAGATTCACTATCTACAATACTACTTAAATTACTATCAATTGATCCATTAAAAAGTACCTTTAACTCAGTTTTTTGTGGTTCTGTTGCCATTTTACTTACCTTCGCTTACAATTTTTTTCAATTCTTCAATTTCTTGCTGTTGTTCTTTAATCGCTTCGATCAAAACAGCAACGAGATGCTGATAGGAAACTCCGAGTGTCCCATCATTATTTTTTCCCACAACTTCTGGAATTACTTTTTTTACATCTTGAGCGATTAATCCAATCTGGTGTTTTTTAAGATATCCACAATTAACACCTGAAATAAAATCAAACTCAACTCCTTCTAATGATAAAACTTTATCTAATGCATTTTCAATTGGTGTTATATTGGTTTTAAGATTTTTATCAGAACTTGGTAATCTATCTGCTCTATCGATTCGTTTCTTAACATCTCCACATCCTGCAAGTATTAACTTCTTATTTAATTTAGTATCACCATTAACGGTTAGTTTTTTATTGATAGTTGCATTTAAATTAACCTTTAAGTTTCCATCGGTGTTAATATTAGGAATGGTGGGTTCATCGGGACTTTTGATTACATTCAGAGTTCCATAAAGATTAGAATCAGCACCATTTCCTGGATAAACTTCAATACCTTGCCAACAAGTTGGTGGTTTATTAAAGTTATGTTTATTTCCTAAGTATTTGTCTGCCATTTTATTATGATTTAGAAAATAGTGAGAGCATTTTCAGCATCAACTTCTGCTTGTATTTCTTCATCCGATAAAGGATCTTTATCATCAGCAGATTGTGTCGTTGTCGCGGTCACTAATGGTTCTGTCGGAGCATTACAGGAGTATTTAACAGTAGGACCGGCATAAAAATAATCCTGAACAACATCGGTTCCTACCTTTGGACTTGGACCATAGGCACTTTCTCCCATAGAAGTTCCCTGAGGTACGGCATTTCCTGTTTGTGCCTTTACATCAACTTGTTGAGATTGAACAACATTTTTTCCGCCGGATCTCATATTAATATCTTTTCCGGCATTTAAGGTAATTGTTTCGTCCGCATCAATTGTAATATTTTTACCTCTGATTCGGATATTGCCATTTTTTTCTGCCGTAATTGTAATATCACCTGCCTTACTTAAAATTGTAATGTCAACACCGCCACCAGGAGATTTCTGTCCGGCAACGATTTCAATTGCTTTGTCATTATAGATTTTATATAATCCGCCCTGAGTGAGTCCGGTTATGTTTGCATCATAGTTATCACTATAACTGTATAAGGTATAAACATCCGCACCATTTAATCCTAATTGGGGGTTTCTAAAATCAAGCCTGACATTAGGCCCCCATACATTAAAACCTCTACTTTGCCAGTCTAATTTTCTTTCTGCCATTAGTTTTTAACACAATCAATAATTTGTTGAACTTCGCCTTGGAATTCTGGTTTGATGCCGAATATTGGTCTCAGTATTGCACCTCTTCCTTGAGTAACTTCCGATATTCCTATGGAGTTTTTCTTACCAACAACTTGAAGAACGGGTAACTCTTCAATAGTCTTAATATTTATAGGATCAACCTTAACGATAGAACCATTATTAATGACCACACTATATTCATTTCCAATATTATCAACCACAATATCATCTGGTGCATATTCTACTCCTGGATTTTCAATAAGAACACTTATAATTGTGAATACATCTGGGTCTTGATTTCCAACGGGATAATTTTCACCATCAGAAATCACATAGACACTTGCAACTTGACCAGTATTATTGATTGTTGTTTGAACGATTCCGCCATATCCCTGATTACAATTATCGGTCACCTCAACAAATGGAGGAGATATATAACCAAATCCCGGATTTGTAACAACGGCACCAATTAAACTTCCAACATTTCCTCCAACAATTGAACCAAAAATTGGAATTACTTCTGCTCCAAAACCTCCACCACCAAATATCTTAAGTTTGGGTGGATTACAAGACTTCGGTGGTCCAGCATAACAATTCCCAAGAGCACTTTTAGTTCCAGAACCACTTATAGAACTACTGAAAATATCAAGTGCTCCGGCGGCACTGGCAACAGCAGAACTCACACTATCAATAACATTCCCGGCCGCATCTATGGCACCTCCAACCGTATCAACAATTCCTGCGGCAGTATTGGCAACTTCTAAAAGTTTGCCTAATTTAGTATCAGGCGAACTAATGACTCCACTTCCAATCATCCACCTCTCAACACTCGCTTCTACATCTGATGGACCACATTGATCCGAAATAAATGGGACTCCGGCAATACCCTGAGCACTTCCTCTAATAATTGATTTAAGATCAAATCCCTGCAATAACTTAAGAATTCCAAGTGCTTCCATCGCAAGACTAAGACCTGTCTCAATAGCACCTATAATTGCATTTATTAGACCACCAAGAAATTGATCAACCACACAGGAAACTAGATTTGCAATATTTTTTAATAATGCACAAAGCATCTCATCAATTATATTAAATAATCCCTTTACGATATTTTTTCCCAATTTGGGAATCTCATTTTGAAGTTTTTTTAATTGAGGTATGGTTGCTTCCTGAGCGGCAGCACCTGCTAAATGTGCGGTGGAGATACTTTTAGTTGCTGCCTTGACTCTACTATTTACATCATCATATACCTTTTCTACACCTTGATTTAGTGATGGAACCATTTTTTTATAAGTATCATTCAATACTCCACCGACAATACCAGTAGATATTCCCTGTATTTTTTTAGAAATTTCTTTACATAATTTTTCAATTTGCTCGTCAATATATTGTTGTGATAGATTTTTATAAGAACTTAATGTCTGAACAAACTTAACCGCATTTTCAAGTTCTGTTGAAATTTTATCTACAAATGAATTACTCTTTGTCGATGCAAACTGTACTTTATCTCCAATACCGCTAAAATATGAAATCTCATCTTTTCCATTCGTTGTCTGAGTTGGAAGATGATAAGGAGATTTTTGAGTGTCTGCGGTTCCTTCGTTAGTTTGATTCGGCTTTAAATTAGTTCCATCATTTTTAATTTTACTCGTATATCCTGTAAATGGTTTAAATGGAGATTCAAATCCTGCACTTGGAACTTGGTCGGTTCTACCAAATGCACCAATAATTACAGGAATTTGAGCATTATCACCATCCATAAAGAAACCGAATACGGAATCTCCTGGTAATATTTTTACATTAGTTGCATTATTTCCGGCACCTGTTCCTGTTGTTGTTGGCAACATACACTGTGCCCAAGGAAGTTCCTCATTGGGAAGTTCCGTAGTATCATAGGGATGATACCCCATAATTCTAACTTTGCGTCTATTTCCCCATCCACCACCATTTATCTGCTCACCTTGAGACCCTTCTGGTGCAACTTGACCTATCCACCAACGGAATCCATCTCTTCCTATAAAATTACTTTTGAGTAAAGATTCGTCTATCATTTTTTTTCTTTGTTATTGACTCCAAAAGTATCTCTCAGTAATTTCATAGAAGTATAGGAATTATTGACATTAAAATGGTGGCAAAGTTCCTTAATCATATATAGACCACTTGTTTCCGAATCGTGTTCGCTTTTATCAGATTTACTATTATTTGGAAATAAGCACTCGATTACATCACCTGCTCTTAAATCAGTGTTTACGGGAATCATTACACTCAAAGCTTGCGTAAAAAGAATATTATATCTCATTAAAGATTGAGATTGATATAATGATGGATCTGCGTTTTCAGATTTTGATACTTCTTTTTCTACAGTTCCAATATCTAAAATAGCAGTAATAATTCTTGAAGGAGCATCTCCGAGAGATAAATCAGATCCCTCTGATATTTTAGGAAGTCTTAAATCTGTACCACCAAGATTATTAGATTTATTAGCATAATCTTCCAGTTTAAAAAGTCCTTCTTTAGGATCAGTAAATGTAAAATCTAAAGGATTGAAAAATGTTCTTTGACTTGCATAAGTACCAAGACGAAGTTTTTCAATTAAATTTTGATTTTTTTGTGTACTATAATTCAGAATCTTAAATTCATTATCAACTTTTTCATTATTATCATTATAAGAAACTGTAGTTGGACTATAAGTATATGTTGCCTTTGATTTTTGAGAGATTAGATTATCAATTGCACGGAACTGAAATCCGTCCTGAGTTTGATAAAATACAAATCCGGCAGTTGCATCTCCAGAAACTACTGGAACACCTTTAGATGCCAACCAAATTAATGTTGTGAAAGGTTTTCTCATATTTCCAATAAATCCATACTTATTGGAAGTCTCGTCAATTGTTCCGATACTATCAGTTTTTAGAACATCCGTTAATATTTTACGAACCGACTCACTAATCTTTGATGATGTTGAATATTTTCTTGATACTCGTGAAGTTTCATTCGTGATTGCCTCTCTTGAGACTAGATTTAGAGTAAAACTTTCTTGCTGTGCTTCTGAGATTACATCGGTAATACTCGAAACATAAAGATATTTTTTTGGATTATTTGAGAAGTCTAAAGATTCTCTTCCCGGAACATTTCCGGCAATTTTCATCGAAAGTCTTTCACCACCACGAAGAGGAAGACCATTATAAATTGATTGCTTTTCTCCATCTTGGTCCTTAAAAGATGTAATGGTATTTCCGGTATTAACCACCTTTACTCTGGCAGTAATTGTTGGAGAAAAAATATCCTCAAAATATTCAAGGGCAATTGTTCCATTTTTAATATCAACCGTCCTTTTCTGGTCGTTTGATTCAAGAACTAATTCTTCATATATGGATTTACTAATTGACATTATAGGTAAGCGAGGTCGAGTAGAAGTTTATTTTTTATAAAATTATTTAACAAGGCAAAATCACTTATTGGGGAAGACCCTCCACCAGAAGATCCTCCACCACCAGAATACATCATTTGTTGAGGTGGAGATGAAGGATTTTGAGAAACAATCACCGTTGGTCCAGTTCTTTCTGGTGCTAATGATTGACTTATTTGTGGATTTTGTGGCGTTCCGGTTGGAGTTATTTGTGCCGGTGATGGGGTTGGGGTTGATTGTGTCGTTGCTGGTGATGGGGATGATGGGGTGGAAATGTTTGTCGCAGATTTTCCACCAAATGCCACAAGAGCTTTATCAGCATAACGATAACGATTTTCCATCATAGGTGTTCCCGCAGCTTCCATTTCATTTTCAAATAAAAGAGTTGCTTTACGTGTATCTTTAATTCCTTTAAGACGATTAATAGTTCCTCGATCTTTCATTTCTTTCATCATCCATTCAACTTGCGTTTCAAGAGTCCATGGATCTTTACCTGATTTTTTAGCCCAGGCAGACAATGCGTCCCACCTTTCTCCACTACCTTTTCCAGTTCCCCATTGCAAAATACCTCTTCCTGGTCCACCCTTTTGTCTATTTTGTGGATCGATATTAAATGTCCCCCCACTAGTTTCCTGCATTAAGTTTCCAATTACACCGGCAGCTGCCTGAGGAGTAAATCCAACTCCAATTAAATGCTTATATACTTTTTCAGCATTTGATCCTCCCCCCAATTTTACTCCAGAAGACGATGGAGTTCCCATTAAGTTTTGTTGTGGTTGACTTGCTGGTGGTTTTGTTTGTGTTACCACACCGGTTGCTGTAACCTTTCCACCTTTAACTAATCCCCCCCCATCAATAAATGATTTTGGATCCATCGTCCCAGAAACCATATAAGAATTTCTATCATATGATTTGGCAACATCTAAGTGTAAATGTGGACCATTTCCCAATCCAGTTTCTCCACTACGCCCAATTACTTTGGCAGTTCCGTTTGGTCCGGTTCCGGCACCAACTTTGTCTCCTTTTTTAACATTAATTGAGTCGAGGTGAGCAAGTTTTACATATCTACCATCATCCAACTGAACGACAACAAATTCTCCATATCCTCCATTATATCGATCTCCCTTTACAGCAGCTACAACTGTTCCCGGAGCAATCATCGTTAATGCTGTTCCTGTTGGCATGGCATAATCTTCACCAGTATGCCCCCTTTTTTGACCATCAGCACCATGAACACGAGCCGATCCTCTTGATCCCCTCGCACCAGGTCGATAATATCCATAATCTTTATCGTAAAGATCTTTTATTATTTCGCCACCAGTAGAAGAATAAGTCGTAGTTGATCCACCACTGCCACTATAAGGTGCAGTTGTTTCATAGGCACCCTCATCAGTAATTTGAGTTCCGGTTGCCGGAGCATCCTCGCCAGAAGCAATACCTTCGGTTAATGGAGTTGTTATTAATTTAATGACATTCTCAAAGTCAGTACCCCAATTCTCAACACTTAAATTTAATTCATCAAAAGCAGTACTAACTCTTCCGGAAGTATCAAGAAAATCAAATTCCATTAAATTTGTTAAACCCGCACCCAAAAGTCTTGTGAAATCTTTAAATATATTTGTCGTATTTCCAATAAAATTTCCAAGTATCTTGCCCATTTGTTGAGTTCTGGCAATAAACTCTTTACCCATTGAAATCCAGGTGGGTAGATTATTAATTATCCATCCTGCGGTCAAATAACTAAGAAATCCCACCAATCTTTCAAAAAATCCTTTGGCACTACCTGCAATTAATCCTGCTGCTCCACTAGGTTTTGTTACAAGATTTGGTGCCTCAAGTTCATCCTCTCTTTGTTTTCTTCTTTCATTTTCTATTCTACGATTTTGTAAGATTGTTTTTTGTTGAAATATTTCTCGTTTAACTTTTGTTCTATTGAGTAAAATAGTCTGTAACTTTCTAATCGTTTTTGAGGATCCAACTGGAACTTTTGATTGAAGTGGTGATGAGATTGCCATATTATATCACCACATTATAATTCAGTTGAGAGTAAAGAACATAAAAATTATCAGGATTAGAAGAACTAATCAAAGGAGTATCAGTTCCATTCGTTGGTGCCTGTGAAATAGAAGATTGTTGATTATTACTTTGACCCGATGGCATCATTACCACATTCGGTGCCGGTTCTGAAAGTTCTCCCACATTTTGAGTCGGTTTAGGAAGTGGTTGAACTTGTGCCGATGGTAGTGGTACTGCTTGAACTGTAGATGGTTTTTCGACCAACTTCATTTCAGTCCAATCCTTACCTGTTGATTTTGCCCATTCCTTTGCCTGCTGCTGTTGCTCAACAGTCATATTATTCCAGGCAGATTCAATTCTGCCTCTTGCATACCCCCTATTTCTATTATCCCAAGCCGCTTGGAAGTTTTTAGTCATTTCAGGACTTGGTGGAGGAATTATAGGAGTTTGTGGTTGTACTTCTGCTGGTGCCGTGGATGCAGGACTACTACCAGAAGTAGCAGAAGTAGTAGTAGAAGCAACAGTGCTGGCAGGATCAGCACCGGCACCGACAGTAGCAGCACCTTTATCATCAGTGGATTTAAAATTTACTCCGGTAGATGTATTTGCTTCGACTCCATCTTTTTTATTTTTATCTCCCATCAGCGGAGTTTGTGCGGTTGATGATGATGTAACTTTTGCTGCTGTTGTTGTTGCTTCTTCTTTGGGGTTTTTTTCTTTTTGTTGTTTTTTTGCTTCTGCCGCAATTTCTTTTCCTTTTCTTTTGTGGTTTGGATTTTTACCAAAAAGATTGCCACCAAATACTTCTGCTATGTCATCTGCCAGCACACCCAATCCTAAAAGTCCTCTAACAATGGGAGGTGTTGGAAGTAACAAAGCAGCATTCATTATTGCATCTACATTTTCTCCATTTTTAAAATTTAACCATGAATTAATACCACTAAATAAACCTCCAATAAGTCCCGGACCAGAAGGTTTTGGACCGGGTTTTGGACCAGGAAAAATATTTTGTAGAAGAGGAGCACCTCGAAGAGTATTTGTTAAAGCTTTTATAGGTGCCAGGGCAAGTCTAGTCACAAAACCAGCAATTCTTCCAGTAACTCCGGTAATAGTCTTAATTATCAAATTAAATCCTGTTTTAATTGCAGTAAAGACTTTTATGGCATCTCCAATACCATTAAGAACATTATCTTTTATTTCTTCTAATTTTTCTTTATTTCCTTCTGATGCTGCCTTAAGTGCTTCTATTCCTTGATTCGTCAACCACCCGAAAAATAATGTAGTTAGAGCCTCTCCAATTCTTCCAAATATATTAGTAACTTTCTGCTGAAGAGCCTGAACCGGCGTAACAAGAGAATTTGTAATGTTTTGTTCCAGTTGAGATTCTTTTCCAAATCTAACATTTGTTTCGGCAAGTTTTCTTTCACTTTCTGCCTTTTCTTGCTCATATCTTTTTTCTACGGCACTATCTTGCTGTATTAAGTTCGTAATAGATACAAGACCTTTATTTAGAGTTGTTGTTTCTGCTCGTAAGGCATCTACCGTGCTTCTAAGAGCAGAAATCTCTTGAGTTTGTTTAATATTTTGGGCGGTTTGAACCTCTAAATTTCTTTCGACATTAACTAAATTTGCCTGAGGTTGTACGGCAAGAGCACCACCTCTTCCTCCACCACCACTTATGGCCGAACTGGAAACCGTTCTTGCCATAACACCTATATTAGGTCCGATTGGAGATGATAGACTAGCCATTCTGCTGGTTCTTTAGATTTTGCTCTTCAATATATTGAGAAAGAAGAGTAATATAAACTTCTTTTTCCCAAGGCAACATAGATTCTAACTCCGTTAATGA
>Ga0102860_1000311_pt1 | contig 11404 bp, 8 predicted proteins | sample Colrivmeta1449A3_FD_84496 | JGI IMG/M metagenome (GOLD analysis project Ga0102860, IMG submission 84496) | Estuarine microbial communities from the Columbia River estuary - metaG 1449A-3 | ecosystem: Environmental > Aquatic > Marine > Intertidal zone > Estuary | place: USA: Columbia River Estuary...
GCATAAGAAAACAGAAAAGCATAATCACCTGCTGAGAATTTTGTAATGTTATCATAGTTAATTACGCCATTGTTATCTATAAGCTGAGTAGTATTTGGAATATCATCTACACCGAAGCGAAGCACTGCAAAACCAATTGTACTTTTTGCGTTAATTGAATGAGCAAAACCCAAATAATCGTATTTTGCAATTCCTGCAAAGTATTCAGAATGCATGAAGGAAACCTCCAAAAATTTGTCTACATTCGTTAAGCCCGCTGGATTCCAATAAATTGAATTTACATCATTTGAAGAAGCAACAACTGCAGAACCTAAACCTAAAGATGCTGCCCCAACTCCTAGAGACATAAATTCATTCGAATATTTAGGAGCCGAAGTTTGAGAAAAACTGATAGAAAAAGTTACTAAACAAAAAATAAAACCTAAAAAAATACGCATAAAAAGATTTTTTATAATCAATAACACCTTCTTTGCTAAAAAATTGTGTTCTTTGCAGAATAGTAGAATAAAAATAGTCAAAGAATATTTACATGATCTTTAACTAAATTAAATTAATACAAAAGGATGTTCAGGATGTTCAATATTCCAAATTTATTCACTGCAGCAAATATGCTTTGTGGTTTTGTCTCAATTATTTTGGCCTTGTTTGGAAGAATAGATCTTGCGCCCTTATTTATATTAGCGGCTGTGGTTTTTGATTTTCTAGATGGATTCATTGCTCGAAAAATGAACCTTCAAGGAGAACTTGGAAAACAATTAGATTCGCTTGCTGATATGGTTACTTTTGGAATTGCTCCAGGAATTATCATGTTAGTAATGATCGTTATCGGAATCGATTTCAGTGCTTTGCTGTCAAAAGAATCTGGAACAAATTTTCAAAATACAGAATTAAGTTATTATGCTTTCATTCAAATATGGGATTGGATTCAAGCATTAATTTATGGTGTACCAAATGATTTTAATGCTTCAATAAAATACTTACCATTCACTGCATTAATAATTCCTTTTCTTGCAATGTTTCGATTAGCAAAATTTAACTTAGACAAACGTCAAAGTGATCGTTTTCGGGGAGTTCCAACTCCTTTAAACACGATATTTTTTCTTTTTTTTCCGCTGTATTTTTCCTTTAATTTAAATCAATGGGAACATCAAGAAAATTGGATTTTAATGCTTTTTGATTGTTATACTTTGTCAGTAATTACAGTATTATTTTCAGTATTAATGGTTACAGACATCCCTTTAATTTCTCTCAAATTTAAAACATGGACTTGGAATGAAAATAAATTCCGCTATATTCTTGTTGGAAGTTCGTTGATAATTATTCCTCTTTTTTGGATTTGGGCAATTCTCATTATTGTATTTTTGTATTTACTTTTATCACTTATCGAAAATTATCAATTAAAGAAACATGAAGTTTAAAGCTGAAATAGATGTAATGCCGCACGACGCATTGTTAGACCCTCAAGGAAAAGCTGTATCTAATACTATGAAAAATATTGGACTACCAGAAATTAATGGTGTTCGTATTGGCAAACATATTCGTCTGTTTGTTGATGCTAAATCTGAGGCTGAAGCAACAAAAAAAGTAGATGATGCCTGTAAAAAAATGCTTGTAAATCAAATTATGGAAAGCTATTCATTTTCTATTGAAGTTTTCAATGAAAAATAACAAATAAAAAAAACAACTTTAAAAATGTTTTAATCTCAATATTTATGTTAACGAACTCTCGTTTTATCGTAATTATTTTTTTTTATTTCTTCTCTTACTTTTTTGCTCAACAAACTAATGCACAAACCATTTCTGGTACTGTCAATTCTTATACCAGCGTTACTAATGTCTCCATTAATTCAGTAACTGTCTCTAACGCATCTTCTTTTAATGTTGGCGATTATGCTCTTTTAATTCAAATGAAAGGCGCAACAATCACTTCGGGTAATGTTCAAGCTTTCGGGACCATTACCAACCTAAATAACGCTGGAAATTTTGAATTTGCAACGATTCTTTCAAAAGTTGGAAATACCTTGACATTTGAGTCTAATCTATGTAAATCATATACAGTAAGTGGTTTTGTTCAATTGATAAAAGTAGCGGTGTATAACAATGTTACTATTTCTGGGACAGTAACTAGTCAACCCTGGAATGGCACCACAGGTGGAATTGTAGCCATTAAAGCGACTGGAAGTATAACGTTTAACTCCGACATAAATGTTTCTGGTGCTGGTTTTGTTGGAGGTACTTTCACAACAGGTTTTTTTAATTGTGGTGATATGAATTGGGCCAATTCATCAAATAATGCCGGAAAAAAAGGGGAAGGAATAGCTGCTGCTCCATCAGGGCAAGATGGAAATCGAGCACCTTTAGCAAATGGTGGAGGTGGTTCAAATACTGGAAATCCGGGAGCAGGCGGAGGTGGAAATGGTGGTTCTGGTGGAAGAGGTGGAAATGAATGGTATGGAAGCTGCCAATTAGATGCTTCTTTTGGAGTAGGTGGTTTTGGATTGAATTATTCTAATTATAAAGCATTTTTAGGTGGCGGCGGCGGCGGTGGATATCGCGATAATGGCTTGACGGCAACAGAGGGAAGCAATGGTGGAGGTATGGTATTTTTGATTTCTCCACTCATCAATGGAAATAATAACATTATCAATGCAAGTGGGGCAAATGTAATAGGTAATTCGGATTCAGAAGGTGCTGGTGGTGCAGGTGCAGGTGGTTGTGTTTATCTTATCTCCAATACAGTTTCTTCACCGCTAAATATTGACGTAAAAGGTGGAAATGGCGGTGATATTTTTAGTACTTTATGGGTTGCTGCCTGCCATGGACCTGGAGGAGGCGGAGGCGGAGGGACTGTTGCTTTTTCTTCTCCAAGTGCTCCAACAAATGTTCTAACGCAAATTTCAGGTGGTAATTCTGGAATGGTACTTCATACCGGCCCGGCTTGTGCGGGAACTAGTCATGGAGCAACTCCAGGGACAAATGGACAAGTACTATACAATTATCAACTTCCTATTGCTGGCCCCAGTCCTAATCTTGGAGTAGATACCGCTATTTGTCCCGGACAAAGTATCGCATTGACATTAGACACAATTTTCCCAAGTTATTTATGGAGTAACGGAGCTAATACCTCCAATATTCAAGTGAGTGTCCCAGGCGTTTATTGGGTTGAGGTTCCCAGTGATTGTGGATTTGCTAGGGATTCTATCGTAGTGGCATTAAATTCAATTTCAGTTAATCTAGGTCCTGATTTATCCTTTTGTCAAGGAGATTCTTTAGTTATTCAAGTAAATGGAAATTTTAGTAGCCAAGTTTGGTCAAATGGTGCTGTTTCTTCAGCAATTACAACTTATGTAGCTGGTATATTTAATGTTGATGTTTATGATAATAACGGCTGTTCGGATAGTGATGCCATTATTATATCTGAACTACCAATAACAAATAGTAATGTCAGTGACTCTTTTTGTATCAATTCAAGTTATAATTTTAACGGTCTTATTCTTTCTGCTGCAGGAAATTATACCGATACAATTCAAAATAGTAATGGCTGTGATTCTATTATTTACTTGAGCCTTTCTTCCATGGCCCTGCCTGGCATTAGTATAAATGATGAATCAATTTGTGAGGGTGAATCAGCTACTTTAACTCCATCAGGAGCTCTTAGTTACCAATGGTCACCTACTCTTCCTCAAGAAATAAATGGAAGTTTAATAGTATTTCCAACTACTTCCTCCACTTACCAGGTTATTGGGACAAATCAAAACGGATGTGCTTCACAACCCGAAAATGTAATAGTAACAGTTTATCCTAATCCCACAGCAAATTTTTATTTTAGTCCTTCCACTATTTCAATAGGAGATCCCATTGGACATATAGTGAATACTTCTATTGGTGGGATTTCTAATACTTGGACAATAGAAGGGATTAGTTTTATTCAAGATCAAACTGAATTTGATTATACATTTCCATTTTCTGAAGGATTTCAATTGGTCACTCTAGTAGTAGAATCTTCATTTGGATGTATAAATTCTACTTTCAATAGTATTCAAATAATGAATGATTTTATGGTGTATATTCCGAATACTTTCACGCCCGATGGAGACGAGTGCAATAATGTCTTTCAGCCTATATTTTCTGGTCTTGTAGATCCATCAAATTTTGGATTTTGGATTTACAATCGATGGGGAGAGTTAGTTTTTGAGAGTCATGATGTTTCTGCATATTGGGATGGTAATTATGGTCAGAGCAGAGCATTAGATGGGATATATTCTTATTTTTTAAGCTACAGTGAAAGTTCAAGTAAAGAGGTGAAAACTTTAGTTGGTAGTCTATCTTTATTAAAATAGTGTAAATTCCTGTTTTCAGAGATTATAGCTAGTAAATGCAATTATTGAAAGCGGTTCCTTTTCGACTATTAAAAACTATGTACTAGATAAATTACCTAAATAATTAATACTAATAACTATAAGTTTTATACGATGGAAGCGGCTCAAGGACAAGAAGTAAAAAGAAGGTATAGAAAAGCGGAGAATGTAGGATTCGAACCTACGGTACCTCTCGGTACAACAGTTTTCAAGACTGCCGCAATCGACCACTCTGCCAATTCTCCGTGCACAAAAATAGTAATACTTTAGTTATATGTCAAGAGAAAACGCAAAAAATAGTTTTAATCGTTAATTTATAATAGAAAGAAATAAATTAATTTTATGTTTTGTATTTTCACCAATAGCAAAAAAAACAAATGAAATATTTATATCTATTTTTAGTTACTTTTTTTAGTTATCAATATGGATTTTCACAAAAAAATGACGTTTTTTCTGGAGAATTAACCTATGAAATTGAACGTGTAGATATAAAAGATACAATTCGTTCATTAATGATAATTTATGCAAAAGACTCACTATTAAAAATTGTGAATTTTAGTTCTAATTCGGGAAAGCAGGAACTTATCAAACATTTAAGACTAAATAGATCGTTCATCTTACTGGAAACTCCCGAACAAAATTATGCAGTTCGCACAAATGAACATTTAAGCATTGATTCGAGCGAAAATTATACATTTAAAAGAAAAAAAGGAATGCGAAAAATTGCAGGCATACCTGTAAAAAAACTAAGTCTTAAGCACAATAAAATCTCTAAAGCACTAACTTTTTATTATACTGAAAGCATCTCTGCCAAATATGCAAACGTTTATAAAAATCTACCTGGACTTCCACTTCTTTTTTATCTGCCAACCGAAGATGGCTTGTTCAAATATACACTCAAGGAACTTAAAAAAAACAGCCCTCCATTAGACCTATTTATTATTCCAAAAGGATATAAAATTGTAAGTTTTGAAGAGTTCACAAATGAATTCTCAAAGTCAACAGTGGAAGAAAACAAAAATTAAGGTAGAAACAGGTAATTTAAAAATCCCTGCTAACAATAAATTGTTTATACTTCATCAGTAATCGAGCTACTTTTGTTACTTATACTCATATCTTCGTTAAATATACTTTATTCAGCATGGAAGAGAACCATTTTATACCAAACACTCCTGATAAACTAGTTGAAAAACCATCTAAATCAGGAAAAGAAAATAAATCCAGAGCTGGAAATGTTGAAGCTGAAGAAAAGTCAACTAAAAAAACAGCTATTAAAAGAAAACTCGATTGGTCAAAATTTAAAATTATTCTGGGTTCAACTTTTACCCTCTTGTCACTTTATCTTTTTTTAGCTTGTATTTCTTATTTATTTACATGGACTCTAGACCAAGATAAAGTCTTAAATCGATCATTATTTGAATTACTTTTTAATTCTTCTCAAGAACCAGTAGAAAATTGGTTAGGAAAATTTGGCGCTTGGTCATCCCACCTCTTAATCTATCGACTCTTTGGAATTTCTTCTTTTATTCTTTGTTTCCTGCTTTTTATTTCAGGAATAAAAATTCTATTTGGAAAAAGTATTCTGAACATTGGAAGGGCATTTACTATTGGTTTAACATATATGATTTGGACATCAATTTTTTTAGGTTATTTCTCTTATTCAGTAAATTATCTAGGAGGTACTTTTGGATTTTATTTGAACGAATGGATGATTTTAACAATAGGGAAAATAGGAACTATTTCATTACTTATCATGTCGTTTTATGTTTTAACTGCAATTCAATTTAATCCAAATTTTGCTGCTTTATTTTCGTATTTTAAAAACGATAAAAGCAATGATTCTGATATAGAGACTGAAGAACAGAAAAACACAAATGAGTTTGAAGATATTTTAGTCGTTAACACGATAAAAGAAGATCAGATAAAAAAAGATGCCGTCTCAGAAACTGTTGATTTTTCAGATGAAGATGATGCTGAATTTGATGAAAGTGAATTAATTGTTACAATAAAGGAAGATGATGATTTTGAAATTGAGATAGGCCAGGAACCAAATGAAAAACCAATAAAAAGTGATTCAATTACTGAAAAAGTAATGAGTAAACATGGAGAAGAAGATGTTTTGGCAGCTGGGTTAGTAGCAGAATTTGGTGAGTATGATCCAAAAAAAGACTTAGATGGGTATATTTTACCTCCTATTGATTTACTTAGAGATTTTGGGAATAAGGACATTTCGATTAACAAAGAAGAACTTGAATCCAATAAAAATAAAATTGTACAAACGCTTTCACATTACAAAATTGACATAGCAAAAATCAAAGCTACTGTTGGTCCAACTGTTACCTTGTATGAAATTGTCCCCGCGCCAGGAGTACGGATTTCAAAAATAAAAAATCTAGAAGACGATATCGCCTTGAGTTTAAGCGCACTTGGAATTAGAATAATTGCACCTATTCCAGGAAAAGGAACTATTGGAATAGAAGTGCCAAACTCAAATCCTGAAATGGTTAGCATGCACTCCCTTATTTCTTCTGATAAATTTCAAAATTTTGACGGTGAATTACCCGTTGTTTTGGGAAGAACTATAACCAATGAAACTTATGTATTCGACTTAACAAAACTGCCGCATTTATTAGTTGCTGGTTCTACGGGACAAGGAAAGTCAGTTGGATTAAATGCTATTTTAGTTTCTATTTTATATAAAAAACATCCTGCACAAGTAAAATTTGTCTTAGTTGATCCTAAAAAAGTAGAATTAACGCTCTATAACAAAATAGAGCGCCACTTCTTAGCAAAATTACCTGGAGAAGAAGATGCAATTATTACAGATACATCGAAAGTAGTGAATACCTTAAACTCCTTGTGTGTAGAAATGGATAATCGCTACGAATTACTTAAGGATGCAGGAGTTAGGACAATTAAAGAATATAATGCTAAGTTTATATCTCGTAGATTAAATCCTGAAAAAGGTCATTATTTTATGCCCTATATAGTTGTTCTAATTGACGAATTTGCAGATTTAATAATGACTGCTGGCAAAGAAATAGAACATCCAATAGCTAGAATTGCACAGTTAGCCAGAGCGATTGGAATACATTTAATTGTAGCAACACAACGACCTTCTGTTAATGTAATTACAGGGATGATAAAAGCTAATTTCCCTGCTAGAATTGCATTTAGGGTATTGTCTAAAATAGATTCTAGAACAATTCTTGACGCATCAGGAGCCGACCAATTAATTGGAAGAGGAGATATGCTTATTTCAACTGGTTCAGATATTATTCGACTTCAATGTGGTTTTGTAGACACAGCAGAAGTTGAAGATATTTGCAGTTTTATTGGAGAGCAGCGGGCATTTCCTGAAGCACTAATACTACCTGAATACACAGCAGAAGGTGGAGAAAATATTGGAGAAGTAGACATGAATGAAATCGATTCTATGTTTGTCGATTCTGCAAGAATTATTGTTATAAATCAACAAGGTTCGGCAAGCTTGCTTCAAAGGAAATTAAAGTTAGGTTACAACCGTGCTGGAAGAATTGTAGATCAATTAGAAGCTATGGGAATAATTGGTACTTTTCAAGGAAGTAAACCACGAGATGTTCTTTACACTGACATTGAATCTCTTGATGAGTTATTGAGATCAAGAGGATTAATTTAACGAATTGCTCGCTCATTAAATAATACATAGCCGTAGCTGGCCTGAAATTGAAAAGGTTTATCTTGTTTTGGGAAATAATTTAAAGTTGCCCTTAGCGGTCCAATTGGCGTTTGAAAAACGAATGAACTAGAACCCATAAAAGTATTTCCTTTAAGAGGCTTTGTAAATTGACTTGAACCATTTTCATTTTCTTGTAATAAAATAATCGGTTGATAAAAATAGGCGTCTATTCGAAAATCAATATTCTTTTTAAGGGTAAAAACTAGATTAAGTCCACCACCAAAATGCTGATGAGAACGGTACTCCGATAAAAAATAAGTTTCTGCATCTACCAATGGAGAAAAAGTTGGCAATGATAATAAAGTAGCAGTATAATTTGAAAATAGTGATTGAGAATTTAATTGCCCCCTTAAATGAATTCCAATATGAAGGACTTTTTTAAAGCTAAAATAATTTTGGTATTCAGTATTTAAATTTATCCATTGGTGATTTATATTAAAAATACTATCGTAAAAAGAAGTAGATCCTGCATATGATCTTTCATAACCATCGACTAATCTAACCTTAAACAAAAATAAATTACCTCTATTAGCAAATTGTTTCCGATTTAATGTGCTTTTTTTAAGCTCCCAACTTGCAGAAAAACCTCTAAAAATTGTGATGTCTGCTGTATCGATATTTGTAAAATTAGTCGATTGATAGTATGAATCCTCGAGCCTAAAAAATCTTGCATCAAAAGTAGATTTTATACTATTTGTAACGGAATGTTTTATTTTAAGGCCATAATAAATCTCATTTTGAATTAAAAATGATGGTTGAACCTTTTCAAAGAAAGTAGCGAAACTTCTAAAATAATCCCAGCGATTTAAAACGAAATAGGGCGAAAAAGTAGCTGGTAAAATCGCAGGAATATCGATACTAATATCAGCTTTTGCTGAGCTATAAAATTTACCAAAATAGGATTCAGCATGTATACTTGAAGCAACACTATTAATACTTCTATATGTTATTCCAACATAAGCCATGTTTACTGCGCGCGAAGAAACATGACCACCAATATCAAATTTAAAATTACGTGCTTTTTTTAAGTTTAAATTTAACGCATAGCTTGAATCACTTTTTAATTTTAGAGTTGGAAAAATATAATCAATTTGTGGAGCTTCATAGAGTCTAAAAAATCGTTTTTCGAAGCTTAATTCTGATAAGACTTCATTTTTTTTATCTCTAATAATTGATTTTTTAACAAAATTTAACTCAGAATTATTTTCATTTCTTGATTTTATCTCTGAAATCCTCAATGGTGGTATAGAAGATCTAAATAATACCCTTCTTTTATTTACAAGCTCTTTAGGGACTTTATTTTCTACAAATAATTCTATTGAGTCCAAATACAATAATGTTGAATTATAACCATCGTCAATTGCTTGTTTAATATTATTAAAATCAAAGGTTTCTACTTTGGTATTTGGCCTAATTACAATTCCATTTTTGCAGGGCATCTCATACTTTGTTGGTATGGTCATCATCGTATTTAATAAGCCAATAAAATCTTGTTCGTCTACAACACTTGAGTTATTTGTTACATTACTTCCAATAATAAAATCTGGGTTGAATTCATTGTACATAACATCAAGAGGAAAATTATTGTACAAACCACCATCAAAGTATATTTTCCCATCAATTTTTATAGGATTAATATACAAAGGATAAGTAATGGATGCTCTGATTGCTTCATTCAAATTGCCAGATCGAAAAACAACACTTTTTTTATTTAAAACATCCGATGCAACAGAACGAAATGGTACAAAAAGGGAATCAAAATCTTCCTTGTAAGCTGCACTGGTAATTCCCAAAGAACGCAGCATTTCAAAATCCATCAAAATAGGAGTAATGATACTCAATGGAATTGATTTTCGTAAAATACTATCTCGTGAAATTGAAAAATTAAAGGTGCTAGCATTTGCGTCTTCTTGGCGGTATAAAAAGTGATGTTTTGCATCTACAACACCTGAAGTCATATATTTAAATTCTTGACTTAATACAAATGCTTCAATTTCTTCCGGAGAATAACCACACGCATACAAACTTCCAACTAAAGCGCCAGACGAACTTCCTGCAATAAAATCTATAGGAATGCCTCTTTCCTCTAGTGCCTTAAGAACTCCAACATGAGCAATTCCAGAAGCGCCACCACCACTTAATACTAATCCAACGCGCTGCTGAGCACTTGTAAAGAATGCAATGATGATAAATAATGGGGCTAACAGGTAGATGAGTCTTGGCAATTTTGTTATTTTGTACAAAGTTAGAGTATAAAAATTTAAAATGAAATCAAAAGAAACGACAAGCGAAAGTGAACTCAAAATAACACTAAAATGTTTTTTTGGATTTGAACAAACTTTAGGAGAGGAACTAATTGAATTGGGTTACGATAAAATAGAATTTTTAAATCGCGCTGTAAGAATAAATGGCTCATGGGAAGACGTTTATTTTCTCAATCTATATATTCGCTGTGCAATTTCTATATTAGTAGAAATAGAACATTTCTTTATAAAATCTGAAGATGACTTATATAAAAAAGCAGCTGGTATTTATTGGAATGAGATTTTTTCTGCAAACAAGACATTTGCTATTAAAGGCGCAGTTTTTTCGACTCTTTTTAAGAATACGCACTATCCATTTTTAGTTCTTAAGGATGCAATTGTGGATTGTTTTAGAGAAATACAAAATGAACGACCGAACATTGATCTAAAAAAACCTCAAGTTCTTTTTGACTTATATATTAAAGAAAATGAGGTTACAATATCTGTAAATACGAGTGGACTTCCGCTTTTTCAACGAGGTTACCGAGAAGAAGTTGGTGAAGCACCTCTAAATGAAGTGGTTGCAGCAAGTCTTATTCGCCAATCAGGATGGGATAGGACAACAACATTCATGGATCCATTTTGTGGGTCTGGGACAATATTAATAGAAGCTGCTTTTTTAGCAACTGGAATCCCATCTAATATTGAGCGGCAGCATTACGCATTCAAAAATTTAAATAATTACGATGAAAAGCTTTGGAATGAGATTTATGGAAGCGCTCCTCGTATTGTTAGGTCTTTGCCCTGTGAAATTATTGGCTCAGATATTTCAGATGAAATGATTCTAAAAACGAGAAGAAATCTTCGCAGCATGAGTTTTGGACGCTTTGTAAAAACTTCTGTGCTTCCCTTTGATCAAGTTACAAAAACAGAAGAAAAGCTCTTTATTCTAACTAATCCACCTTATGGTGAACGAATGGAAACAGATATTCCTGAATTATATGATACTTTAGGGACTTGGATGAAACATTCAATGACAAATTCTGAAGCATGGATTATTTCTTCAAGTGAGGAGGGATTGAAAA
>Ga0102860_1000312_pt1 | contig 11402 bp, 14 predicted proteins | sample Colrivmeta1449A3_FD_84496 | JGI IMG/M metagenome (GOLD analysis project Ga0102860, IMG submission 84496) | Estuarine microbial communities from the Columbia River estuary - metaG 1449A-3 | ecosystem: Environmental > Aquatic > Marine > Intertidal zone > Estuary | place: USA: Columbia River...
AGATGTTTTTTGGTCTTGGTTTGAATCAAATCATGATACTAAGGTAACAACTGTTCAATTCTGGATTGTTAAGAAATCAATCTTTGTCCGCGATCTTCGTAGCATTTTTGAACTTCTCTTCGGTCCTCAGCCCAATGGCTCGTCAACTTGATGTAGATCCAGAAGTTCTATCTGCTATCACATCATATGTGATAGATGAACTTACTAATCATCACGCAGAGCGTGATAGGTTGGAAGATCGTTGGATCAAAGAGAATGAAGATTTTTGGGCAGAGCCAGCTAACAGCGCAGCATCACCAGAACTTCCTGTTATTGGCTTTGCAAACATCATCATTCCTCTAACAGCTATTGCTGTTGAAGCTGTTCATGCACGAGACATGGGGCAGCTTTTTGGATTGAAAGAACTTATCTCAGTCGAAGTTCAAGATCAAGATCAAGCTGCTAAGGCTGGACTTGAAAAGTTCTTCAACAACGAATTTCTAAACAACCTAGATTTTCGAAAGAAAGTAGAAGCTCCTCTTCTTCAGATGACCAAGAACGGTACAGCCGTTATGACATATGGTTATCGAGAAGTGAAGACTCATGTTGTACAGAGCTATGATGGAACTGAAACTAAGGTTCCTGTATATCTCCAGAAGGGAACGTTTATTGAAGGGATTGATATTAAAGATTTCTTCATGCCCTTCTATGCTCAAGAGGTTGCTGATGCTCCTTGGGTTGGTCATCGCTTTACAATCTCAGAGTATACTTTAAAGCAGATGGTAGCAGCAGGACAGTTAGCTCCAGATGCTTACGAAAAGCTTAATGGTTATTATATTGGAGTAAACGTATCCAACGATAAGATTCTTGCTGATACGCAGCAGATCACGGATACTGTTCCAATCTATCCATCTGAGCTTCAGCTTGTTCGTGTTCTTCTTAATTTTGATGTAGATGGAAATGGCGAAGAGTCTTCTGTCGAAGTTATCGTACATGAAAACTCTCGTCAGGTTCTTTCTCTTACTTACGCCACAGAGCGTGACTATGAGAAAGGAGTATACTTCCCAATGGAATACCGTTGGTATGGATACGGCATCGCAAAGCAGAACAATCAATTTCAAGAAGAAGTTACTGCTCAGCATCGGCAGCGTCTTGATAATGCGACCATTGCTAACATGGCAATGTTTAAAGTCAAGAAGTCTGCTTCATGGATTAAAGACGACGAGCCTATCTTTCCAGGAAAGAAGTGGTTTGTTGAAGATATGGATGATATCCAGCCAATTTTTATTGGTGATGTAAAGGCATCAGCTTATAATAACGAAAATCAAGTTGTCATTTATTCGCAGCAACGTACGGGTGTTAACGAACTTACTCTTGGTATGCCTAACATTGGTACTCCAGGAACTGCTTCTGATTCTCTCGCGCGTGTACAGGAATCCAATCGCAAGTTCGACTACACGTACAACAACAAGAAAGACTTCTTGAATCGAGTTGTTTATCGTGCGGCGATGAGCATCTTTAAGTATGGTCCAGTTCAACGAGATGTTTATAAGTACTTGCCGAATTCTGTTGAGACTGAGTTGTTTTTCCGTAAGAGTCTTGATGAACTTAGGAATAAACTAGTCTTTAACATCCAGTTATCTGGCGCAAAGAATAACAAGGTTCTTGATCGTAACACGTATACGCAGCTTGCTGGAATGCAAACTCAATACTGGACTCAAATCATGGCACTAGCACAACAGGCTGGTGATCCTAACATGGTTCAGGAAGTTGCAAAGGCAGCGATGAGATCAGCTGATCAAATCAACCTTGAAATCCTACGTGCATTTGATATACCTAACCCCGAAAAGTTGATTTTTAATTTTGACGCCTACAGACCGACCCAGATTCCTACAGGCTTACAGCCCCAAGCTACAGGAATCCCTCAAGGAGCTAATGCAACTCCAAGCGGCGGATTCACTTCTGTCGTTGCTCCAAACGCTAGAATTGAAGCAGCTAATGTCACTGCGCAGAGCGGATTTCCCATCTCCGGCTTATCACTTGCAGGGTAAGTTGGAACTTTTAGAAGAACTGCAAGTAACTTTAATTGAGGCAAAGCAACATGGACGTAGAACAGATTCCTGAACAGGAAGGAACAGATCTCCAGCACACAAATTCGGGCACACATATTGACGAATCTGTTGCGAATGACCAAGTTTCTCAGCAGAGTCCCCAAGGTCAGCCAGACTTGGATTGGCGTTCACTCTATGCACAGTCTGTGCGTGAGCGTCAGATGCGCGAAGCAGAACTTGATTCTCTTCGGCAGCAAGCAATGGCTCGTCCGCAGGAAGACCTATCTGTAACTGATGCAGATATCGAGAAGCTTGGCACCGTTGAAACTATTGGGCGAATTGTTCGGAAGCAGCTTCAGGAAACTCTTGGTGATGTTGGTGAAATCTCGCGTGACTTCAAGAAGCAGAAACAACTTGACTCCGCAGAGGTTCAGTTCTTCCAGCAGTTTCCACATCTTGCACAGTATCGTGATGTTCTTTCGGGAACTATCCGTGGTCAGTTGCAGACTTCTCCTAGTGTAGATGCTGGTGCATATGCAACTCAAGCATTTGCTACTATCGGTTACTACACTGCGATGAATGCGGCATCTCAGCCACAACAGCAAAACAATACTATGCCTCCTCGTCAAGCTACTCCGACTTCTCGTATTAACGGTGCTCCCGCCCCTGTTCGTTCTACTCCTAAGCTTTCTGAGCTTGAGCGTACTGCGATGCGTAGAGCTGGTTATGATCCTAGTAAGGCAACAGACATTGATGCCTTCTTCACCATTGTAAACAATGACGAGGGTATCACTGTATGAGCAACGATATTGAAATTAAGCCTTCCGATAAGGAAGTACTTGACTATAAGCGCCGTCTGTTTGAAACTGCTGACCGTTCGTTTGTTAATGATCGGTTGAATGTTGATCTTCCAGAAGACCTTCATGGTGAATGGATTGGTATCGACGACTTTTCGCAGTTTCATGCTCAAGCAAAAGGTTATGTTGATGGAGCTGATTATCTTAAAGCCCATAACCGTTTGCATGAACGCCCAGATGGTAGCACTGTTGGTGATGTACGTTTCATGGTAATACCTAAGTGGAAGTTTGTAGCACAGACGGAGCAGGCAGCTATTATGGCTGAACGCCAGAGTGGTATTAATTCCGATACTGCTAACGACCAGTACAAAGCATACGCAGCTCGTCTTGGTCTTGGTGTTGAGTCCGAAAGTTCAATTGGTCGAAGCATCTCTGGAGCAGAACTCCAGTCACACATCCCGAGGTAAAACGAAATGGCTCTTCCGATTCGTCCCGCTTTCGCTGATACTAGCGGGACTCCGGCAACGAAGCACTATACTCTTGCTGCGTCGCAAACGCAGAAGATTGGTGCTCCTATGAAGTTCTCTAGTGGTACTCTTGCTGAGGCCGCTGACGCAGCCGCTTGCACTACTGGCCTTGCTGGTATTGCTGGTGCGATTAACCAGTCTGCTTTTGGTTATGACGCTGGTGATTCTCCGACGACCGTAACTGGTCGTGAGAACACGATTCCTATCTTTCCTGCGAATCGTAACACCACGTTCTATGGTCAGATTTCGACTGGTGCAACGCTTGTGGCTCCCGCTGTTACCGATATCGGTATTGCGTATGGCCTTGTGAAGCAGTCTGATGGTTACTGGACTGTTAATCGTTCCGATACTACCAACGTTTGCGTTGTTGTGACTGGAATTGACAACACCCTGTATGGCAACGGTGTTGTTCTTTTCAAGATTCGCAACGCTTCTGCTGCGGCTCTTTAATCCTAGGGTGAGATAAAACAATGTCGATGATTCAACAGCATCGTCTTCTTGCACGTCCGGGACTCCGAAAGGACTTTCAGGATACGATCAAGAAGTTTCCACTTATGTACAATCAGTACCTCAAGGAAGGTTCGCATAACCTCCCTGAAATTTCGGCCACTACGCTTGTTGGTCCGAATCGTCTGATTCAGTCGCGTGAACTTGAGCCTGTCGTTTATCAGGAAGTTGTGAGTGGCCCGAAGGTTATGGCCGTTGATAAGACGTACAAAGCTGGCTATTACCTCTCGAAGGAAGCCATCGACGACGATCAGTATGGTAAGCTGAATCAAGGTTCGAAGTGGCTGGCTGAAGCTGCCATGTATACGAAGGAATATGCTGGTGTTGCGCTCGTTAACGATGCGTTCACTGGTACGAACTTCAAGGGCATGGACAACCTTTCGCTTCTTAACACTGCTCACACGCTGATCAACAGCACGAGCACTATTGCGAATATGCCTTCTACTGCCGTGTCGCTTTCTGTTGCTGGCTTCACTGCACTGATGGACCTGTCGCGCAAGTGCAAGAATGAGAACGGCGATCCGATGATGGTTATGCCGAACACGCTCATGATTGCTAACGATCAGGGTCAGGTGAACAAGGCGTATCAGATTCTTGAGTCGAGCCTTGAGCCGTTCACTGCGAACAACCAAGACAATCCGATTCGTCGTAACTTCAAGCCGACGAAGATCATTGTTAATCCGTACATGACGAACCTGTTCCACTACTTCATTGTGGATAGCGAAGTCAACGATGCACACTTCCTGAACCGTGAAGCTATCACGATGACGGATTGGTACGACAATGAAGTTGATGCTGCCAAGGTGAAGGCGCGTGGTCGCTGGATCATTTGGTTCTACAACTGGCGTGGCTGGTACGGCACTAACCCGAGCGCGTAATCATGGAAACCCCTACTGGATTTTCTTGGGTCAACATCCGAGGGGGATCTGACGAGAACACTTCGAACGCCACTGGCGGCATTGTTCACTTGTTCACCGCGAGCAGCACTACACTGCTAGTTGGTGATGCGGTTTACCTTGCTGGTGTTGGTATCGTAGACAAGTCTGCCACCGCTGCTAACTATGTTGGCTTCGTTGGTTTCGTTGTTGGTGGTGATGCTAACGGCAATCGTACTGATGATGCTGTTGGCACCACTGCTGCTACGAGCGGACAGCAAGTTATCGTTCAGATCTCTGGTGTTGCTCGTGCAATTGTTGGCGCTAGTGGCTTTACTGCTGGTACCAACTTCAACGCAGTTCCGTCCGCGGCAACTGCTGGCCGTGTAATTCCTGGCACTACAGCTGATCAGCGTGTTGGTGTTGCGCTCACTACGCAAGCCACTGCTGGTGGCGAAGTTAAGATTCTCATTCAGCACTTCTAATCTCTTAGGCCATGCGCATCCCACTAATTGTATCATCGCGCCCCTCTGAGGAAATCAATTTTCCTCGTGTAATTCTTCCCTCTGGTCGTTGGAAATTCACATCCGACCATAGCGATTCCGAACTCTGTGTTAAGACTTCGACTGGATCGGTTGAATTACACGAGGAGTTGGTCCTTGAAAAAAAGACACCAGTCTCTCTGGCATGTAAAAAACGCGGCACAGAATCTTCCATCACGGTATATGTATGCCCTTGTCTCTAGCTGTCCTTCGCCAAGATTTGAGAACACATCTTGGTATGGATGTGTTGGATCTACCGGACACTCAAGCAGATCTTCTGCTGAACCGTGCATGGTGGATGCTCTCATCCCAACTGCGATTCTCTGAAAAGGACGCAGTATACGACTTTAGCACGACCGCTGGCGATGACACATATGCATTGCCAACGGACTCCGATGCTCTCCAAAAAGTTATCCTTCAAGAACCTGGTGATGATGCGTGGGAACCTCTCACGAATATTGCCGATTGGGATATGTTCAAACTGAAGGATACAGATGCACAAGATAGACCAACTCATTATTCTCGTAGAGGATCTAATTTTATCCTCTGGCCTAATCCTGATAATGTGTATGATATTAGCGTAAAATATCTTCGTACACTTGCAGATATTCAAGCCTCTGGACCTGACGCTCCTCAAGAATGGCATGAAGTCATTTTGTGGGGTGCGGTATCCAGAGGCTTTTATGCTATCGGGGATTGGACTCGCGGACAAGAAGCTCAAGCACAACAGTCGCTTCTTATTCAGTCCCTCGACACAGAAGAAACAAAGGATCATGAAGACCGAGTATTCTCAGGGCTTCGCGTGTACCGGAGGCGCTATCCGTGAACACTGAGGTTTTAGACTTTATCTTCAAGGCAGTGGAGCTTGGGTTAATTCCCTTTGTTGGCTATCTTATTAAGAAACTATCAGATATCTCCGAAGAGATGAAAGCACTCCGCACAGTTATGATTGGTATTGACGGACGAAATGGAATTCGTTCTCGTCTTATTCGCCTCGAAAGAAGGTTGGAACGACTCCTCATGAATGAGGCTGGGCATAACAACAGTGGCTATACTTCTGAAATGGAGACTGACGACTGATGTTTTCGGAAGCCTTTCCATTTATTTTGAAAGAAGAAGGAGGATATGTTAATGATCCTAAAGATTCTGGCGGCGCAACGAATAAAGGAATAACTCAAAAGACTTATGACGCTTTTCGTAAAAGCCAAGGACACGAAGAGCGTTCAGTTCGGCATCTAACAAAAGTCGAAATGTCTAAGATTTATTTTGATATTTGGACAAGTTGCAAAGCTTCAGAACTTCCAGAAGGTTTAAATATACTGCACTTCGACTTCGCCGTTAATGCAGGAAATAGGCAAGCTGCTAAGATTTTACAGCGCTCCGTGGGTGTGGAAGATGATGGAGTCATTGGTCCTATAACACTAGGAAAGATTAAGTCTTCCGATACAGAAGATTTGATCCACGGATACTCAGAACTACGAAAAGAGTTTTATCGTGGCTTAGTTGCAACTAGACCAAAGGATTTGAAGTTTTTAAAGGGTTGGCTTCTGCGCACAAATCGTGTAACTGAGCTTGCCCTATCCAAGATTAAGAAAGAGAGATCCGCATGACATATGCTCAAAGTTTTGATCTTGCTACTCCTACTGGTTTGGAGGAAGCAAATACTATTGATGAGATTATCCGTAATGTAAAGATCGCCCTCAATGAGCGTTTTACGGATATCCTTGGAGTAGATCTTTCTAGTGCAACTGACCCACAGCGAGTTACTAAGATTGTCATTCCTTCTGCTGGCATGACTATTCGTAACTCAAGCGATGCAGCAAGTTTGATTTCAATCACAAACTCTGGTGCGTCACTTGCTAGCCCAACCATTACAGGAACCATGACGGCTACAGGAGCTACCATCTCTGGTGGTACTGTTGCTCCTACTACGCTGACTGTTCCTAATGGTACTGCAATTACCAATGCAGCTCTTACTACTCCAGCACTTGTTAGTCCTGCAATTGTTGGTGGAACTGTATTGGATCTTACTACGCTTACGGTGACTGGAACTCCAGTTATTACTGGCAATCTAACGGTTACTGGAACTGTTACTGCGGGTTCTTTAAGTGGCCCAACAAGTGTTACTGCTGCAAATGTTACAGCTGGATCATTCCAGAATGCAGCTTATACATTTCCTAATAATCTGACTGTTAGTGGAACTCTTGCTCCAGCTACTCTGACTGTCCCAAGCGGCACTACGATTCCAACTCACACTGAGACTGGAACTATTACGGCCACTGGGTCTACTCGTAATAGTGGTACGATTGCTAGTGCAACGCTTAGTGGGACAACGCTTAGTGGGACAACGACCAACAGCGGCACTATTTCTGGGGGTACAGTTTCAGGAGCTACGTTAAACAATACAACCTTTACGGGAACTACATCCGGACTGTCAACCGTCACGGCTGTTGCATATGATTTTACCTCAGACACATCGCTAACTGGGTCAATACAAACTGTTTTTAGCGTAACGCCAGGCGCAGGGACATATCTTGCTATTGCAGCCGTAAATCTGTCAGTCACAATCCCAGCCAACACAACTGGGACTATTGTTGGCCAAGCATACCTTACCAACTCTTCGCAAATTGCAAAGATGGGGCGCGTGTTAAACACTGGCCTTTCAACGGCAGAAACACTGACGGGAGTTGTTACGCTAACGAGCGTAGTTGTTGTCTCATCGGGTAGCATCAATGTTCAGGCGCTTGCTGCCCAAGGCGGAACCTGCCTCGCGCTTGGCAGCAAACTTACGCTCTTGAAGATTGCCTAATGGAAGAGATTAAGTCTTTTGCTGAGTTAAGAGATCGCTTGGGTATCCCATCTGGAGATACTTTATCTTTCGCAGATCCAATCAATTTCTTAGCTACTGTAACTTATTCCCAGCTAGCTGAACAGCCAATCGAAACTGCTCCAAAAGCTACTACAACTATTAATGTACTCAATATTACACGTGTACAGTTTGTAAATACAGTAGCTACAACCGTAGTAGATTTTGTTGGTGAGCAGTCCGGTCAAGAGATTAAGCTTCTTGGAGATGGATTTACTACCATTCAAAATGGTACTAACTTCTTTACTAACACCGGAGCCAACAAGCTTCTTGCTATAAACAAGGTATATACCTTTACGAAGTTTCCCTCTGGCTGGATAGAGAACGCATAACATGGCTAGAATTTCCACCAAAAACCCAATCCTCGCACCGCCACAAGTGCCTGATCCTATTCAGCTATTGTCTGAGGTTAGGGTTGATGGCGGAATGAACACACGTATTGATGCGGCTGACATTCCACAGAACCAACTTGTTCTTGCTCGCAACGTTTATGTTGATGCGGACAAGTTGATTCGCTTTGATGGAACAATTCTTCTTACCCCGCCTAAACCAGCTACAGATTTATTAGATCTTGAAGACGGCGATCAGCTCTTGCAAGAAGATACATTTGATATTCTTCTTGACCAAGGTAATACTGAGCCAATCAATGTTCTATATACCTTTCAAAGGTTTAATGGAACGACTGTCTTTCTTAGATTCACTGATAATAAAGTATGGAGAAGGCTGTCTAATTCTTGGCTACAAGTTACATCAGCTACTCCTTACACTCTACCTACTGGTGGAAGGGTTAGACTCCTACCATTTAATGATAGACTCTTTTTCGTATCAGGGACTAATAATATTTATGAGATTGATTTTACAGCAAACACATATGCTTACCTAGGTAATGCTGGTAAGTACAAGTATATTACAGGTTTCTTCAACCGCATTGTTGGTGCAAATAAGTATGATACCTCTACTCCTAATCCGACATTAGTTGCTTGGAGTGGCGATCTAAACTTTGCCCAGTGGGACGCGAACGTAGACATATCAGCCGGCAGTACTCCGCTACTGGAAGCTGCTTCTGACTTTGCGGACCCAATAAGCGGCTTGTTTGGCTTCGCCTCGGTGATGCTGATTCTACGCGAGCGTTCTCTTTGGACTGCTCAGAAGAGGCCCGTTGCATCTAATCCATTTCTATTTCAAGCGGCTTATCCTTTTGTGGGTTGCGATACTCCAAACTCAGCAGTCCAAAAAAGGAACGGAATCATCTGGTACGACTATCGTAGTAATCAAGTTTATGATTATACGCTAGGTGATCGTCCGCGCGAGGTAGGTGAAGCAGTTCGTGATAACATCAAGCCTAAGATTACCAATAAGGAGAACCCTATTGGATCTTACAACCCGATCACGAACGAGTACATATTGACAATTCCTGGTACAAATACTACTGTTACCTATGCATATGTACTGAACCTGAATAATGGAGCATGGACTGAGCGCACCATCGAGAACTGTACCTGCATCTACGCTTTTGATGATACAAGTGCAGCACTCTTGATTGATGAACTATCCGGTACCATTGATGAACTCTCAGGTACTATCAACGATCTTGCTAACCTGACTACAAATCCACCAACTCTATATTATGGAATGAGTCAAGGAGATATTCTAATAGCTAGCCCCGTTGATACAGATAACGGTGCATCTATTGAGACTATTCTTCAGTCTAAGATCTTCAAACTATATGATCGTTATATCTCTATCACTCGTATACGCTTCACGTACATTCCGTTGCGAGCTGGTGAGTTTACTGTTCAGTATAATAATGGTAATGGTTGGACTACATACAAAACAGTAACCTTTGACTTGAATGCTGTTGGTGTTCGTAGTCGAGTCGCTTGTACTAAACAAGTTCGTGCCCGTGAATTTCAATGGCGCATTACTTCACTAGCTGGAAATTTTGCGACCCTTGATTATTCAATTGATATTACTCCTGCCAGCTTCGGTAAAATCTAAATGAAGGTCGTTTGCAAAGAACCAGAAGGCGAGATTGAACGTACAATTTGGCCTTTCTCTTTCACCAGAGAGAACACAATAAAGCTCTACGAACAAGCTAAACAGTTTCCTGTTTTGTTTGGGCGTCCCTTAAGTGGGCTAGAAGATTTCACATCCTTCTTTATTATTCAGAATCTCTCTGGTGATGCGGAGCCGACAGGACTTATCTGGATTCTAGATGATTTTAAAGGTATGTTTTATTTGAATGATATCTCTCCGACCGAAGCTAGTGTGCATTACTCTTTCTTCGACCGGCGACACAAAGGACGCGAAGCCGCTGTTCAAGCAATGATCAAAAAAGTATTTGACGAGTACAAGTTTGTACGATTAAATGCTTATGTCCCAGCTTACGCTGGCTTGAGAGTTAGGACATTCGTTGAACGGTGTGGCTTCCGAGTCGAAGGAAGAAAGCGTAACGCAGCTTGGTGGAAAGATCGCTGGTTCGATACATACCTATACGGAATACTTCCGGAGGATTTAAAGGATGGGAGCACAAACTAAGCAAGTTGGCGGTGGAGCAGCTACACCAGTAGCCTCTGGCTTTAATAACTTTCTAAGTAGGCAACTTGCAGGACCAATCAATCAGAGTGTAAGTAACTCTCAGCAGCCTCAGCAGCAGCAACAAAATTTCCAACAGGCGTTTCAGAGTATGCTTGGGGGAAATGTAAGGGATACTTCTGGTGCTGGGGCAGCAGTCCAGCAGTACTTTAAAGATCCAAAAGAATTTACGTCACAAACTTTTGCTAATCCGTACGCATCCCAAAATTTTCAAACTGCAAATACTACAGCACTGCCAACCAACTTTGGTGCAGGCAAGACTGGTATGGCAGATCTGAGTCAGGTTGGCAATGCATCACAGTCTAATGTAGATTTGAATCGAGGCTTTGGCGCAACTCCACAGCAAGTTAATGCTGGATTGTCGAACTTCAATTCGATGCAGGGTTATGGGCAACAAGCTCCTAATGTAAATGCTGCGCAGTCTATGTTCAATACGCAAGCCAGTCTTGGCCCAAATCCATCTGGCGGTTCGTTTGATCAGATGCTAATGAATCTTATTGGTCGCGGTTCAGCAGCAGAAGGACAAAGCGGATTTGAACAAGCCAGTGCCCAACCACAGGTTCAGCTTGGTCAGGCTGCTCAAGTTGACCTGAATAATCCTCTTGTTGCTGCACAGCTTGAAGGTCTTCGTCGTTCAGAAACTCAGGCTGCTGCCGATCTTCG
>Ga0102860_1000314_pt1 | contig 11313 bp, 14 predicted proteins | sample Colrivmeta1449A3_FD_84496 | JGI IMG/M metagenome (GOLD analysis project Ga0102860, IMG submission 84496) | Estuarine microbial communities from the Columbia River estuary - metaG 1449A-3 | ecosystem: Environmental > Aquatic > Marine > Intertidal zone > Estuary | place: USA: Columbia River...
ACAGTCCACAACCTCCGCAAATGGAGCACTAGTTGTGTCTGGTGGTGCTGGTATTGCCAAGAACCTGAATGTTGGTGGAAATTTAAATGTTAATGGTGATATATCTGGCGATGTGACCGGTGATATACTTGGTAATGTAAACGGAACTGCAACTAATGCAACTAACATAAACATCTCAGGAATTACATCAACAGGCACTTTAACTTCAATAGTATTAGTTGCAAATCAATCAACAGGAAATCAAAGTCCGTTCATTGATTCTGGATTGAGTTATAATGCCGATACTAATACTTTAACGGCAAGTACATTTATTGGCACTCTTAGTAATTTATTGACACTTAATACTTCTGGTACTGGATTATCCGGTTCCACATCATACAATAACTCAGGTGCTGCCACATTTACCGTAACTTCTAATGCAACTTCAGCAAACACGGCATCAACTATTGTTTCTCGTGATTCATCTAATAACTTTAGTGCTGGAACTATTACTGCTGCGTTAACTGGTAATGCAACTTCTGCGTCTACTGCCGCTAATTTAAGTTTCGGTTCCGCCAATCAAGTTGTCTTTAAGAACGGTTCCAATAATGGCGCTACTTCATCCAAGCTAACTTTCAATGACACTACTGGAGTTTTAACTGTAGACAATGATATTATTGCCTTTGCTTCTGATGAAAGACTCAAAGAAAATATTCAACCTCTTGAGAATGCTTTGGATAAAGTTCTTGCCTTGAATGGATTTACATATAATTTTAATGAGATTGGGCAGTCACTTGGTTTTGATGGTTTAGTTCGTTATGTGGGAGTATCTGCACAACAAGTTCAGGCAGTTCTTCCAGAGGCAGTCAAACCTGCTCCTGTGGATTCTAACTACATTACGGTTCAATACGAAAAACTTGTTCCTCTGCTGATTGAGGCAATTAAAGAACTCAAAGCAGAAATCAACGAACTCAAGAAGATAAATAACTAAAAATGTATCTATCAGATGGCAAGTTATAATAAGTCATTTAATTTTAGAAATGGAGTTCAAGTTGATGATGACAACTTTATTGTAAATGCAAATGGTCTGGTTGGAATTGGAACATCAATTCCAACGGAGTTTCTGGATGTTCACGGAACCGCAAAGGTTACTGGATTAGTTACGGCAAGGAATCTGGCAGTAACCGGAGTTTCCACTTTTTATAGTGATGTAAAAATTGGTTCCGGAATTACATTCAATGCCTCTACTGGTGCTGTAAGAGCAACGACATTTTTTGGTGATGGATCAACTCTTAGTAATATAGTCGGATTTTCCACAAATGCTTGGATTCTAAATATTGCTCAAACTGGATTATCTACATCATTAAATATAGGTATTGGAACTCAAGCATTAGATGCTTATGATTTATTAATTGGTTCGGATCCATTAGTTTCTGAAGGAATTTCTTTTGATGGTTCTACTGGAAATATCAATTCGAGTGGAATAGTAACGGCATCTAGTTTTTCTGGAAATATAACTGGAAATATAAATTCAATTGGTATTTCTACTTTCTCTACGCTCAAAGTAGGAACTGGTGTCACGATTAGTGGTGGTATTGTTACGGCAACTAGTTTTGTTGGACCACTAACCGGCACTGCTGCCACAACAACTAATATACCAAACCTAACGGGTGCGATTACATCTAGTAATACAACAACATCATTAGGTTCTTTTACATCGGCACAATTAGCAACGGCACTATCTGATGAGACTGGTAGTGGTGCGAATGTATTTGCCACTTCACCAACTCTTGTAACTCCTGTACTAGGAAATGCAACCGCAACAAGTATTGTTGTTGGTAGTGGAGTTACGATTAATTCTGGAGGTATTACTGCTTCTACTGGTATTATAACAGCATCTGGATTTGTTGGGACACTTACTGGTAGTGTAGTTGGTATTGCTAGTACGGCAAGAGATTTAACTTCTGATGCAAGAGTAAGTATTGCACATATTGCCTCTCAAACTTCTTCGATTGGAATCTCAACAGTATCCACAAGACTTTATGCGGAGTCAATTGGAGTGGGTACAAACTCTCCATCTGGTGATATTCACATTAGAAGAAGTTCTGGATCTAGATTGCAAGTTACGAGTGATAATGCAGAGGCAATTGTTGCTATAGGTAGGAGCACAACCCTCACTGGAAGTAATGGCGCTCTGATATTTGGAAACACTGCTGGAATATATCCTTATAGTAATTCAAGAACTTTAGATATTGTTAATTATGATACTGGAAGTTTAAATTATTACCTGAATTATAGTGGGTCTGGTGGAAGTAATGGAGACTTCAACTGGATTTATACTCCAGATGCCACAAATCCTTTGATGACATTAACTTATGGGGGAAATCTTGGTCTTGGAGTCACTAATCCAACAGTCAAACTTCAGGTTTCTGGAATTGCAAGCGTTTCTTCATTAGTATCTCAAAATATCACTGCCACCGGAAGTGTTGTTGCTACTGGAGCAGGAACTAGTACAAGTGTTCAGACACTTTATGTTTATGGTGGAAAATCTCAAATATTTAATTCTGATGGAACTGAAATATTTCCTGTAGGGGGTGACAACTTAAATATTACTACAGGAATATCAACTTTCTTTGATATTAGTGTTATCAATAGAATTGGAATAGGAACCACAAATCCACAAGACCCAATTCAAGTTGGATCGGCAACTACATTTGGAGAATATGTTACAATTTCAGAATATGGAATCGGATTAGGAACTGCTTCAAATATAAATGGATTTTTCTTAGAGGGTGGTACCAAAGAAGTTCTCTTTGGTGCAGTTTCTATAGGAAGTATTGAAGATGTGATTGATATTTCTAGTAATCATCTTCTTTATGTAGAGGGTGATAGTGAATTTAATGGAAATGTCGGCATAGGAACAACTCTTGCAACATCAAAACTTCATGTTATTGGTGATGCTGATATTACTGGAGTTACAACATCACAAAATGGATTTACAAGTGGAATTGGAGTTACTAATCCCGTCAAAATTACAGTATCTCAAAATATTCTAACATTTACCGTTACTGGTGTTGGGTCAACGACTTTAAGATTATTTTAATTTAAATCTTTATTAAAAACTAATATGGCACTACAGGCATCCGGTCAAATATCTGCTTCAGACCTTTCAAGAGAGTTTGGGCAAGTTGCAAATATAAGTTTGGGTGACTATCGACTTAGTGGTGGACAAACTGTAGGAAGTTTGGCAAATCTTCCATTAGATGCTGGTATTCCTGTATCTGGACCAATTAGTTTCAGTAATTTTTATTCTAAAAGATTGAATATTGTAGTTGATTTTCATAGTGGAGACACTGAAAAAAGACAAACTGTCCGGGATAGATATGATACTAATAATGTAACGGTAATTGGAGGATTTAAGAGCAAACCTTCTAGTGGAGCTGGAATTAGAGTAATTACTCATGTAAATAAAACTATTGGATCTGCTCAAGGTAATATTAATAATGTAGCATTAAAAACCGGTACTTGGGAACCTAATACCAATTTAGAAGTTCAAATTGGACCTGCTGGAAAATTAATCGGTTCAGGTGGAAATGGAGGAAATGGTAGTACAGAAAGAGGTGGAGACGCGACATCGGGGACAAGCGCCCTAGGAGTTCAATATTCAACAACTATAATTAATCAAGGATTAATTTTTGGTGGTAGAGGCGGTGGTGGTGGTGGTGGCGGAGCCACGGCACTATCTTGTCGCAAAAATCAAAGAGGTTGTAAGGGAGGATCTACAATTAGCCTTAAGGGTGGAGGTGGTGCCGGTGGTAGAGGTTTCCCTGGAGGAACTGGAGGTACTGGTGGAAATCCCGGAACTTCTGGAACTGTTGATTTAGATGGTAGTCCTGGTGGTGCAGTTTCTAATGCCGGATCAGGTGCTGGTTATTCTGGTACAAGTGGTGCTGGAGGATCTATAGAATCCTCAGGTGGATCTGGTTCTCCTGGTTCAGGGGGAGGATTTGGAGGATCTCGTGGGTATGCTATTATTGTAAGTCCTGGTGTTAGCGTAATAGATTACATTGGTAATCCTCGTAATGGGGCTCAATTAGATAACGGAACAGTTCTATAAAAGTAAAAAATATGATATAATTATAAAAAATATTTGAATATAATTTTGTGAAAATGGAAGATAAACAAATTATTATTAAAAATTATAATCCATTTCCATTTTTGGAAATTGAAAATATGTATAGTGAAGATGAATTAAAATTAATTTGGCAGGAACTAGAATTTTTAAATCAATTAGATAAATTAGAAAAACCAGAAAAAACTGGAGGTGCCAGCGTAAATGGAGAAATATTAAAAAAAAATAGTGGATTATATTTGGATGATTTATATAAAAGTAGAAATATATCAAATATTTTAACCGTAAATAAAAATTTAATGTCTTTACATATTTTAGAGGCATTTTCTTCTTTGTGTTTTTTATATGAAAATATTAAACATACTAATGATGACACTACACTTATAAGTTATTATGATAATGGTGGATACTATAAATCACATCAAGATAGTGCTTTATATACTGCCATAACTTGGTTTTTTAAAGAACCAAAAAAATTTAATGGCGGAGATTTTTATTTCTCTGATTATGATCATAAAATGGAACTTAAAAACAATAAAACTATATTATTTCCCTCAGTAATTACACACTCTGTTAATGAAATTATAATGAACAATGAAAGTGATTTTGGATGTGGGTATGGTAGATATGCTATGACACAATTCTTTCATCTTTTAAATAAGGATGACTCCGATGATTAATCGTCATATTGAACTTACAACAATAGTAAAAATTGATGTTATGAAAGGTAAATCCTTTGCTGATTTAAATACCCTTAAAGATATTCTCTTAAAAGAAAGTGATAATAGACTATCAGAAGATTCATATGATACCAGATATGAGGATACATATTGTCCACCTCATCCAATAATAGATCAAATTATAAATGAAATGATACTTGATTTTAAGGAAGTAACGAATGAAGATATTATATGTGATGAATATTGGGGGCATATTCATGAAAAAAATATGAGTACCAATACTCATAATCATGGAGATAGTTATGTTTCTTCTGTGCTTTATCTTTCTGTTCCAAATGGTTCTGGAAGTTTAGTTTTTATTCCAAAAATAGACTCACGCAATGACCATGCATATCGTCAAATTTTTGAACCAATAGAAGGATATTATTATCTATTTCCCTCTTATATTGACCATTACGTAACTAGAAATAAGTCAGAAGAAAAAAGAGTTTCCATGTCATTTAATTTTACAAAGGTTTAAAGATGAGTTCTATAATTATATTGGATAATACCATACAAGAAGATTGTTTTGCTCTGATGCAACCGGACTTTATAAGTATCATTAACGATTCAACTGGTGAAGATTGGTTTTTGTTAGATACCAAGCACAACTTTCAAGATTTTTGCCTTGCACTTATAAAACTTGCAGGGGGATATTACGACCTTTCATCTTGTAGTGGATATGAATTTTGGATACATCACCATACGAAACCACCAACTTGGCATATTGATAATGATGAAAGAAGAAGAGAAGAAGATAATAGAATGATATTCCCCCTATGCTCAATTGTTTATTATTTGCAGGTTGAAGATTTAGTCAATGGAGAATTGTGTATTTCTCATAATAATGAGATACAACTCAATAGCACAAGTACATTATATGAAGAAGTTCGTGCGAATCGTTTAGACCACAAAATGGATGATATTATCATCCCGAAAACTAATAGATCCGTTATGTTTTCCCCAGGAAAGTTTCACACAGTAAATGAATTTACTGGAAAACGAATTTCTATGATTATAAATCCTTGGGATGCAAGTAAATACAAATATCCCGAATATATCAAACAATCTTGACAAACCTATCAAGATGTGAGTATAATAGAAAGATAGGAATACTAGAAATGTAAAAAAATGACAGTGGAAAATCCTAGAGATAGATATAGAAATAAAATATTTCCAGTAACTTATTACAAGGATTCGATTGAAAATAATGATGAAATAAAAAATGTCTTACTTCCAATTTTGAGTGAAAGGTACAAAGATTTAAAACCACCGGAAAGTTGGATTACAAATAAACTTCACACCTCCTTTGATGATGATTCTGATGAGTTGTTTTTTGGTGGACATAATTTTTATCCAAAGATTCTCGAAAAATCTTATAAAAAATGTTTTGAAAATTTCTTTAATGATGAATATATAATTTCAATTAAAAATATATGGTATAATTATTATCTTGAGAATGAGTATCAAGAATGGCATGATCATTTGGATTCTATTTTTAGTCCAACACATTTTGCCTGCGTTCATTTTTTATCATATGATAATGAGATACATCATCCAACAGTTTTTCGAGACCCACTTCATAAATATCGAGACCATTCACATGAACTAGAATTTGATGTTGTTGATGTTGAGACATATATTCCAAACGTAAAGGAAGGAGATTTTTTAATGTTTCCATCTTATCTGGATCATAGTGTTTATCCTGTTAAAAAATCTTCAAAATGCTCAAGAATAACAATTAGTTTTAATATAACTTTATTAAAGTATGGAGAAGAACACCATGTGTGATAAAAATGTTTGAACTAAATGATAATATTACAATAAAAGAATACTTAGTTGAAGATAGTCCTGTTTATACTATAGATAATTTTTATAAAAATCCAGAAGAAATAGTGGATTTTTTGCTTGAGAATGAACCAGAGTTTCATAAAATAGATGAACATCCGTCGTTCAATTCAATTTATTTTGAAGATAAACGACATGAATTTAAATATGATGAAGTATCTAAGGTTTATGAATTTTTAAAAGGTATATGTAAACAAAATCCATATACCAATGGTGAAGAAATAGTCACAAATTTTTTTAAATTTAAAAAAAATAGTTTTAATGATTATACTAACAACTATTGGTTTCCACACACAGATTATGGATACACTGCAATAATTTATCTTAATGAAAATGATTTTTATTCGGGAACTAATCTTTATAAAAACTTAAATCCAAATGAATATCCAGATACTGGTGCATATTGGACACCAGAGCATTATGAACCATGGAAAAGTAAAGAGAAATTTGAATTAATTCATTCAATAGAACCAAAATATAATAGAATGATACTATTTGATGGGTTTAAATATTATCACGGAATGAATATATGTAATGATGATTATTCCGGTGAGACTTATAGAATGAATCAAGCATTATTTTTTCGAAATGTTAACTATATTGATAATTAAGACTTGACTTCCTCACCAAAACCCATTAGAATATCTTTGTAATTGTTGAATAATTTCTTATAATAAATTCAATGCAAACTTTCGAATCAATATTTCATGGTATATCTCCAATAGTCATATACCAGACAAAATTAGATCATATAGAAATTATTAAAGAGGCATTTCTTAATAATTTTGACAAATATGGATTTGATCCAAAATTATATCCAATGGTTGATTATTCGGGAGATCCAAATCCTACTTTTGCAAATGCAGGTGATTTAATCGGAGGTCTTAAAGGATTTATTCATCAGGATGAATGTTTTTCCCCACTTTTTTCTCAACTCAAAATTCATTTAGATAAGTTTTTGAATGGACTAAGTATAAATACGGAGAAACTTTCTTATCACATTACTAAATCGTGGTATACTATCGTGGATGGTGGAGCAAATATCAACGAACACTATCATAATGCCGCTGATTTATCTTTTGTTTATTATGTAAGAGTTCCTTCTGAACATGGAAATATACACTTTTTAAATCCAAGTTTACGTCAAAATAGTTTAAATTGCTATTTTCAGGGAATGTTAGATGATTTTCCCTATGAACGTAATTTGGTAAAAAATACAGATAATCTACATATACAAAAATATCTTTCATTTCCTTCTTTTGATGGTGATTTAATTATTTTTCCTGCAGCATTACCTCACATGGTTCCTCCTTATGAAAATCCGACACATGAAGATAGATATTCAATCTCAGGAGATATTAAACTTTGTCTTGCCAAAGATGTGGATAATTATGCCACTGGTTTAGTTCACCCTTCACGTTGGAAAGAACTATAATGAAAGCACCTTTCCCTAAGAGGAAGCACGATCAATCTCTGAACTGGCACAGGGGAATCCGCACAGACCCCTTTTTTGCTGTATAATAGTTTCATACGCAAATGAGATTCGTGATTCAACTTCGTCCTCACCAGCAAGAAGTCTTTGGTCTGATGCGTCAGCACTCCAAGATGCTCACAGTTGCTCCTACCAGTGCTGGTAAGAGTATCATGATGATTGCCGATGCGAAGCATAGGTTCTCTACCGAAAGCAACCAGACCATTCTGGTAGTTGCTCCTAAACTGGTTCTTTGCCAGCAACTGTCTGATGAGTTTGAAAAGTTTATTGACAATGTGCATATTCTCCACATTCACAGTGGTGAGACAAAGCACACTCGTATCACCGACTCTCTGGAACTTGCTTACTGGCATGAGAAAACTGAAGGTAACAAATTGATCTTTACTACCTATCATTCTCTGAATAAGATTGTCAGGGCAGAACTGGATATTGATGTTGTTTACTTGGATGAGTGTCATAATGCAGTTAATGGTAGGTTCTTTGATGCTGTAGAAGCAATCAGTAAGACTGCTAAGAACTTCTATTCTCTCACTGCGACTCCTAAGTTCAGTCAAGTGGCATCCAAACCCGGTAACAATAATGCCGAAGTGTTTGGTTACAAGATTCACAGTGTCAAAGCACCTGAACTGCTTCTCAATGGTAGTATTCTTCCTCCTATGACTTCGGTGATAGAAGTTGGTTCATCCCGCGATAAAGAAACCGCACACGAACGTGACTTCTACACTCTCTGCGATACTATTTTCAATGAGGATGATATGAACAAGGTTCTGGTGGTTGCTCCCAACACCAAAGTAATGATGAAAATGCTTTCTGAAACTTCCTTTATGGAAGAAATGCACGACAATGGTTATGAAGTCTTACATATTACAAGTAAGTTGGGTGCATATGTGGGTAAGCGTAAGGTTTCTCGTACTGAGTTTCTGGATATGCTGAGTGCTTATGGTGCTGATCCCAATCGTAAGTTTGTTGTTCTGCATATTGGTATTCTCACTGAGGGTATCAGTGTTCCCGGTATTCAATCCTGCATCTTTCTTCGTCAACAGAACTTCATTTCCACTGTTCAGAGCATCGGTCGTTGCATTCGGGTGAATCCTGATGATACTGACCGTATGAAGTCTGGTGAACTAGAACCAGGCGATTTTTCCAACTACATCAAACCATTTGGCAAAGTGGTCATTCCCGTGTACAATAACAAAGTTGGCATTGCAACTGCTCGCCGTGTGCAGAATGTGGTGGACGAGGTATTTGTAAAGGGTAACTTCGTTGCTGATATCATTAAGAAGTAGTCCTAAAACACGCTCCAGTGCCATTCAAACAGCAGTATAGTCTAAGTGGTTCTTAGGCACCTTACAGGGGATTCTAAGAGTGCTGAGAGACACTTTAACAACTGGCACAGGGGGTTCTCAAGTGACCCTTTTCCTGCTATAATATTAACATACACAAAAGGAGATTCTCCAAATGAAGTACGAAGTCATTTTTGTTGCCGGTAATCAGCGACTGAGTGAGCAAGTTCACGCAAACAATCCCGGTGAGGCACAACGAGTCGTTCAGGCACGGAATCCAAATGCCCGTATTGTCAACGTAACTGTTCCCCGATGAATCTTCCAAATACTCCCAATTATGATATTCTGAATAATAAACCTTCAGACCCTGCTGGATATGTAACTAAAGACGGAAAATGGGCAGCAGTTCCTTGTGGTAATAAGTTCGTCATTATCTGTAATGGAGAACAGGTTCATACCTCAAATAACCTCACAACTGCCAAGGATTACATTCAGAAAAAAGTCAAACAGACTCCACGAAAGCGGAGTTCATCATCCAGTCTTGAGAATTATCTATGAAAAAACTTGCCTTTCTTCTACCTCTTCTGTTCATTCAACCGGCATCGGCAAATGAAATGATGATTACTGTGAATGTGAATCGGGTTTGTGCCGCAATTGTTGGAATTCCTTATGCTTCTGATAATTTTTCGGATGCTCAATTCCAAAAATTTAAGCAGTGTCTGCGATTCGTTCGTCAATTTGATGGGATTCAGTGATGGAAGTGTTTCAACAAACCTCTGATGCCCCATACGACCGTCACAATTACGAACTTGTCCTGAAAAGTGGCAAAACCGTATTTTTTGACGATTGGACGGACGTTCAGGGGTATTGGTTCGTCCATCAGCAAATCCCCGATTATTTGGATTATGTAAATGCCCTTGATAAACCTAAAAAGAAATCTAAGGCAGTCGGGTTCTAAATATTCTCAAGATGTCTATTCTTCTGATCACATTTTTAAGTTGTAATCAAGTTTTAGCAATTGCCTACAGGTTGCAAGGTATTGCGATGCTTTCTCCACAGCAAAAATATGAGATTATGGTAGAGTTAAAAAAAGTAGTTCCAACCTGTCCCGTTATTATTAATCAAGATGAACAACACAGAAAGAGAATTTGAGATTCTTCATCACTCCTATCGCTCCAAGTGGGCATCAGGAGAAAAGTTTGCTCAAAAAATAGGTATTACTGAAGAAGAAGGAGATGAGATTCCTGATTGGCAGTATTATATTCACAATCTTGTTTTCTGTGCCTCTGGAGAGTTTAAAGAAATGTGTCTTCAAGATACAAAAAAGTGGAAAGAAATAAGTGTCTGCATTGATACTGAAAAATATGATGAGTATATTACTGGAACTGAGTTTGACTTTGGTGATAAAGAAACAAGAGAACCAGTGGGAGAATACAACGGAGAACCTTATTATCCACTGAATATCAAAAACAACTCTGGTATTGATAGAGATAGTTTATTCGTGAAAGGATATACTGACAACTATTCATCCTTCTTGTCTTACAATGAGAAGTTTGATGTGTTTAGATTTCACGAGTATGTGCAGCATAATCCAGCAACAACTGGTATTCTTCAGTTTATTGATGAACTCAAAGAAGGTAAGAGTTATGGTATCTCTTGCGACTGGAATCAATTTTTTGCCGCATTAAAATCGTTAGAGTTTTGGTGGGATTAATAAATATAGTTTCAGTAGGAAAGTTTTATGACACCTTTTCAATCTGCCTGTGTTGTAATATTCGGAATACTTGCATACCTTATATGGGTAGATGAAAATATTGCGATATATTTGACTCTTATCTTCAAAGTTATAAAAATCAATAC
>Ga0102860_1000318_pt1 | contig 11200 bp, 10 predicted proteins | sample Colrivmeta1449A3_FD_84496 | JGI IMG/M metagenome (GOLD analysis project Ga0102860, IMG submission 84496) | Estuarine microbial communities from the Columbia River estuary - metaG 1449A-3 | ecosystem: Environmental > Aquatic > Marine > Intertidal zone > Estuary | place: USA: Columbia River...
CAAATTGCCAGCAGTATCAAGGAGTTCGGGTTTACAAACCCTATTTTGATTGACGCTGATAATCAGATAATTGCGGGTCATGGTCGCTTGATGGGTGCGAACAGGCTTCAAATGAAAGAAGTACCCTGTATTCGATTAAGTCATTTGACTGAATCTCAAAAGCGGGCTTATGTCATTGCTGACAATAAACTGGCACTAAATGCTGGATGGGATGATGAATTACTGGCGTTGGAAATCAAAGATTTGCAAGAGTTAGACTTTGATGTTTCCCTGCTTGGATTCTCTGATGATGAGTTAAATGGGATTCTTGACAAGCTGGTCGAGGAGGTTGATGGACTAACTGACGAGGATGATGTTCCTGATGTGCCTAAAGAAGCAGTTACTAAACTAGGCGACATTTATAAGCTAGGAAATCACCGACTTATGTGCGGAGATTCCACAAGCATTGACGCTGTGGATAAGTTGATGGATGGGCAAAAAGCTGATTTAACATTTACATCACCACCATATAATGCAAATACAAAAGCTGGTGATGGAGATATTTTCACAAGCAAAAAAACTAAAAAATTATATGCAGAAGGATATTCCGATGATTTAGAATCACAATCATATATTGATTTTACAAAAAGTGTTCTTGAAATATGCTTTATTGTTACTGATGGTTTTATTTTTTGGAATGTTAGTTATAACGCAAATTCTAGATTTGAATATATTGCTCAAATAAATAATAGATTAGAGTTTTTAATTGAGCAAATTTGTTGGAAAAAAACATCAACAATTCCTTTTAAGGGTTCTTTAATGCGTGATTGGGAACCGATTTATTTATTTTCTACAAATAAAAATTCATTAGGTTTAAAAGAAGTTGTAAGTAATCATTGGGCAATTAGTAATACAAATTCGCAAACAGAAAATCATAAAGCATGTTTTCCTGTTGAATTACCAAAAAAAGGAATTGAGTTAATACAAAAAAAATCAGGAATAGTATTTGAACCATTTGGAGGTTCTGGAACAACTTTGATTGCTTGTGAAAAAAGTAATAGAAAAGCAAGATTGATGGAACTAGACCCAAAATATTGCGATGTCATAGTCAAACGATGGGAAGATTTCACTGGAAAGAAAGCGGAGTTACTAAATGGCAGCAACAGTCCCACTTGATACTATCTGCAAACTGTTAGACCTGACTCCTCAGCGAATTAACCAACTCGCTAAAGAAGGGACTATTCCAAAAGTTCAGCGAGGAAGATATGAACTTGTCCCTGTGGTTCGGGCTTATATCCAATATTTAAGGATGGGCAACCTTAAAAAGGATTTGCCAGAGGATGATTACACGACTCACCGAATGAGATTGACTCGCGCAAGGGCTGACATTATGGAAATGGAAAAGGCTCAAATGGAGGAGAAGTTAATCCCTGCTGGTGATATTGAGTCGGCTTGGATAGAAGCGACCACTAACATGAGGGCGAAGTTGCTTTCTTTGCCAACAAAGGCTGCGGCTGAGGTTTTCTCGGCTGAGACTTTGATGGATGTTAAAAACCTGTTAAAAGAACAAATACACGAAGCCCTGAATGAACTTGAAAACATCGAAGTCCATGTCAATAACCCTGTCAGGTCATCCGAACTTGGGAACGATTCTGAAGAAGGTGTTTCTGAGCCTGAAGCCACCACCTGATTTAAAGGTGAGCGAGTGGGCTGACACTTATCGCAGACTTTCCCCAGAATCCTCGGCTGAGGCGGGTACATGGACGACCTCTCGGGCTGAATATCAGAGGGGCATGATGGACGCTCTGAATGATCCATCGGTGCGTGAGGTGGTCATCATGTCATCCAGTCAGATTGGCAAGACTGAGATTCTCAATAATATTGTTGGGTATCACGTTGGGCAAGACCCAAGTCCCATTTTGGTGGTGCAGCCGACCCTTGACATGGCTCAGACTTGGAGCAAAGACAGGCTCGCTCCAATGATTCGGGACACTCCAGCCCTTTCATCTTTGGTAAAAGACCCAAGGGCAAGGGACTCAGGTAATACAACTCTGCACAAAGTGTTTGCTGGTGGCCATATAACGGCTTGTGGGGCTAATTCCCCATCAAGTCTGGCATCTAGACCAATCAGGGTCGTTTTATGCGATGAGGTTGATCGTTACCCTGTCTCGGCTGGCTCAGAAGGTGATCCTGTCTCACTGGCCAAGAAAAGGGCTGCAACATTCTGGAATCGAAAGATTCTTATGGTTTCAACTCCCACAAACAAGGGCGCAAGCAGAATTGAGATCGCTTACGAGGAGTCTGACAAACGCAAATATTCTGTGCCTTGTCAGCATTGCAAAGCAGACCTGTTTTTAGAGTGGGGTAATGTCAAGTGGGACAAAGAAAAGCCAGAGACTGCTCGATATGTTTGCCAGCACTGCGGTTCAGAGTGGGATGAATCTGAGAGGATTCGCTCGATCAGACAAGGCAAATGGGTTGCAACAGCAGAATTCAAGGGGGTTGCTGGCTTTCATTTGTCGGCTTTGTACTCACCTTGGACTCCAATTGTGGATGGGGTGAGGGATTTTCTTGAAGCCAAGAAACAACCAGCAACTCTGAGGGTCTGGGTCAATACTTATCTTGGCGAGACTTGGGAGGAGGAGGGTGAGCAAGTCGATGACTACTCACTGTCAAACAGGGCTGAGGAATGGGATGCAATTCCAGATGATGTTTTGCTTTTGACTGCGGGAGTTGACGTTCAGGATGATCGACTTGAGGCCGAGGTGGTCGGGTGGGGGCTTGACGAGGAATCTTGGTCTATTGCTTACAAAACCTTCTATGGCGACCCTTCAGCACCCCATATTTGGAAAGACCTCGATGAATTCTTGGCTCAGACTTATGAGCATGAGTCTGGCGAGGAAATGATTGTCAGAGCGACTTGCGTTGACTCTGGTGGCCACAATACTCAGGCAGTTTACAAATATGTTCACCCAAGAGAAGGAAAGCGCATATTTGCGATTAAGGGTGTTGGCGGTGAGGGAAAGCCCATTGTTGGCAAGCCTTCAAAGAACAATATCGGAAAGATTAAGTTGTTTCCAGTGGGTGTGGATACTGTCAAACTGCTTTTATTCTCTCGATTCAAGATTCAGGAGGCTGGCGCGGGATATTGCCACTTCCCTGTCGGGCGAGAGGATGAATATTTCAAACAGTTAACGGCTGAGAAAATTGCAACTCGCTATCACAAAGGCTTTGCAAGGCGAGAGTTTGTGAAGACTCGGACTCGAAACGAAGCACTCGATGTTCGGGTGTATGCAATGGCAGCACTTTCCCTTTTGAATGTTAATCTGGCATCATTAGCAAAAAGGGCAGAATTGCGGAAACAGGCGACTGAGGTTGTTAAAACAACCAAACCAACCAGTCGAGCAAAGCCACAATCGTCATTTGTTAATGGTTGGCGTTAAAATGCGCTATATTCCGTAAAACTAGGGGGGCCGATGGCTAACCTTTTCGACTCAAGCAACGCTCCAACGACTGAGCCAGAAAACATTGTGATTGGTAGTTTTTTCCAATGGAAACGCACCGATCTTGGGGATGATTACCCTCCATCACTTTACACTCTCAAATATACAGCCCGAATTCAGGGCGGTGGAAACGATGAGATCAATATCACTGCGACAACCAGTGGGACTGCTTATCTGGCCACCATAACCAACGCAACGAGTGCGGCTTTCATCAAGGGAAGTTATGTCTGGCAAGCGGACATCGAGCGCAACTCTGACTCGGCTCGGGTCACTGTGGACAAAGGTTATTGGGAAATCAATGCTGACTTGAATCTGACCTCTGCTGATTTGAGAACTCATGCTCAAATAATGATTGGCAAGATCGAAAGCATTTTGTCTGGTCGGGCTGACTCGGATGTTTCAAGTTACTCAATTGCTGGTCGCAGTCTTTCAAAGATGTCATTCAGAGAATTGACAGACGCTCGGGATTATTACAAGCGTGAGCGTCAAAAAGAATTGATTGCTGAGAATATTGCTAAAGGCAAACCGACTGGTTCAACAGTGCAAGTGAGGTTCGGATAATGGGAATTTTAGACATCTTTTCCAGAAAAAAGCCTCTGAAAAAGCGCAGTTATGCGGGTGCGAATGTTGGACGCTTATTCAGTGACTTCATTTCATCCTCCAAATCTGCTGACGAGGAGATTAGGCCAGCCCTGAGAATCTTGCGTGATCGCTCTCGGGATTTAACCCGAAACAATGAATATGCCAAGCGATTCATCAATCTGGCCAAGTCAAATGTGGTCGGTGAGCGAGGTGTGACAGTCCAGATCAAAGCCAGAAACGACAATGGCTCAATGGATAACATTGGCAACGATCAGATCGAGAATGCTTTTGCTCAGTGGTCAAGATTAGGTGTCTGCACTGTTGATGGCAAATACTCATGGGTTGATGCTCAGAGATTCTTTGTCGAGTCTCTGGTGCGTGATGGCGAGGTTTTGTGTCGCAAGGTGCGTTATCCAAACAAGTTTGATTTTGCCCTTGAGTTTCTTGAGCCAGATTATTTGGACGAGAACTATAACGACAACCTTCCAAATGGAAATCGAATCCGCATGAGTGTGGAACTCGACCAGTTTGGCAGACCAGTTGCTTATCACTTGCTGACTCGACATCCTTTTGACGCATACAGCCAGACATTCTCTGAGCCAAGGATTCGAGTCCCTGCTGATAGGATCATTCACTGTTTCATTGGTGAGCGAGCGCAGCAGACCCGAGGTGTGCCTTGGATGGCGCCAGTTCTAACCAGCCTCAAAATGCTTAACGGCTATCGAGAAGCAGAGTTGGTGGCGGCTCGGGTTGGTGCATCTAAGATGGGCTTTTTCACCTCTCCACAGGGTGATGGGTTTACGGCTGACGACAAGATTGACAACGTGCCAATCATGCAAGCCGATCCTGGGACTTTCCACCAATTGCCAGAGGGTGTGAACTTTCAGCAGTTTGATCCGACCCATCCGACAGGGGCATTTGCTGAGTTTGAGAAAGCGGTTCTGCGCGGTATCGCTTCAGGTCTGGGTGTGAGTTACACATCCTTGGCCAACAATCTGGAAGGTGTCTCATATTCATCGATTAGGCAAGGCACTCTTGAGGATCGTGACCAGTGGAAAATGGTTCAGGACATTCTCATTCAGCACTTTGTCGAGCCAGTTTTCCGAGAGTTCTTAATGTCGGTCATGGAGAATGGTGTGATTAACATCCCATCAACTCGGTTTGACAAGTTTGCAGACGCGGCCATATTCAGGGCGAGAGGCTTCCAGTGGGTTGATCCACTCAAAGAGATGAATGCGGCTGTGATCGGCATGAAAAACGGCATTTTGTCTATGCAAGATGTGGCCAATCAATATGGTCGGGATGTCGAGGAAACCTTCTCAGCAATTAACGCTGAGAAAGAGTTGGCTGCTTTCTATGGTCTGAAATTGGCTTTTGAGCCATTTGGTGACAAACTTCCAACTGAGGCTGAGGTGTCCAGTGCCATTTCCGAATGAACACGCTGCAAGGCTGAAAGACCCTGAACAATATGACTCATTTGCGCGAAAAAATAATGAAGGCGGTGAAGGAATTGATTTCATTTATGGGATCAAAGATGGAGTCTCTGAACTCCAAGCGATTCGGTTTGACAAAACTCGCTTCACTACTCAAGAATCAAAAGCGTGGTTAAAATCACATGACTTTGAGCCAATACTGTTTGAAGAAGCATCCGAAAGGAAAATTATGAGTGACGAAGAAAGAGCAATGGTCAGTGTTTCAATTCACGTTGACACTGAGGATGTTGCTGAAATCATCGAGGCACAAACTGAGCAAATGGCCACTGCTGCACAAATCGACCTAGAGTCAAGCGCAGAGGACGCTCCAGTTGAGCAACCAATGGAAATGGCCGTTGATGTCACTGAAGATCGCAAGGCTGGTGAGCGAGTGACTCGCGCTGACGCTATGGAAGCCCGAGTGGAAAGCGTTGATGATCGCAGAGTCTCGATGTCGATTTCCTCTGAGATGCCAGTCGGTCGCTCTTATGGCGAGGAAGTCCTCGACCACAATCCCCAATCAAGCGACTTGAGTTTTCTGAACTCTGGTCGCGCACCATTGCTTATGGATCACGATCCTGAGCGTCAAATTGGTGTAATCGAATCTGTAAGTCTCGATGGCTCGGCTCGCAAGTTGCGAGCGACAGTGCGTTTCGGTAAGAGCGCACTGGCTTCAGAGGTTTACGGAGATGTCGCGGATTTGATTCGCGGTAATGTTTCCATTGGATACTCAATTGCCAAGATGGTAAAAGAGAACGATGGTCGCACTTATCGAGCAACAAATTGGCGACCCGTTGAAGTGTCTATTGTTTCAATTCCAGCCGATGTGTCAGTCGGTGTGGGTCGAAGCATGGAAACTGAAACAACCTCTGAAGCGGTGGTGGAAACATCACAAATTACCGAAACTTTGGTTGAAGCACAAATTGCTAAAACCGAAACCCCAAAGGAAAGAAAAATGGAAAACTCTGCAACTGTGGCGACTGAAAGTCGCGCTTATGACGCTCCTATCCAAGCCGAAGTCGGTTTGACACCCAAGGAAGTGCGTCAATTCTCATTTGTTCGCGCAATCAATGCTTTGGCTAATCCCCAAGACAAACGCGCATGGGCTAACGCTGCATTTGAGCGTGAAGTGTCTGAGGCAGCGCAAAAGACTTATGGTCGCTCTGCTCAAGGCTTCTTTGTGCCAAACGAGGTGGTTCATGCAAAGCGTGACTTGAATGTTGGAACAAACTCTGCTGGTGGCTTCACTGTGGCAACCGATCTTTTGGCTGCATCTTTCATCGAGATGCTCCGCAATCGTTCAGTTGTTCAACGTGCTGGTGCTACAGTTCTCAATGGTTTGACAGGCAATGTTGCAATTCCTAAGCAATCTGGCGCAGCCACTGCTTATTGGGTTGCTGAGTCTGGCGCACCTACTGAGAGCCAACAAACTCTGGCTCAAGTCACAATGTCTCCCAAAACTGTGGGTGCTTACACTGACTTCTCACGCAAGTTGATGATCCAGTCATCGATTGACATCGAGAGCATGGTTCGCAGAGACTTGGCCACTGTGATTGCTTTGGCGATTGACACTGCTGCCCTTTACGGCACTGGTGCAAACAACCAGCCCACAGGCATCAAGTTGCAATCTGGCATCAACACCAAAGACTTTGCAGCCACAAACCCAACTTTTGCTGAGTTGGTGGCGATGGAGTCTGAGTTGGCCATTGACAATGCTGACATCGGCACGATGACCTATTTGTTCAACCCTGCTCAACGCGGTGCATTGAAGACAACTGAGAAGTCATCAACCTCTGCTGGTCAGTTTGTTTGGGAATCTGGCAACACAGTAAACGGCTATCGCACAGAAACCTCAGCACAAGTGACTGCTGGTGATGTGTTCTTTGGCAACTTTGCTGATCTGTTGATTGGTTTCTTCTCTGGTTTGGATTTGATGGTCGATCCTTACAGCAACTCCACAAGCGGCACTGTTCGCGTGGTTGCCTTGCAGGACACTGACATTGCAGTTCGCAATGCGGTTTCCTTCTGCTATGGCGATGCAGACATTGCCTAATGTCTAAAATGCTCCGAGGGGGAAACCTCTCGGGGCTTTTAATATGAAACTCGAATTCATACGAAACACAATGACAAGCACTGGAAATGCCAGAATTGGGCAAGTCTTAAATTTGCCAGATCAAGAGGCTAATGATTTGGTCAAGAATGGTCGTTGTGTTCCTTATGTCTCTCAAGAATTAGTTGATCGCTCGATTGGTCTGTCCGATGAGACAAAACCGATCAAGCGTGGAAGGCCAAAAAAGAATGTTTGAGTCTGCTGCTGATCGCTTGATGTACTTGAAAGACTTTGGGATTGATGTGAAATACACAATCCAGAATGGAGTCCCAAAGACTATTCGAGGAATCTTTGACAACCAGTTCATCGATGTCGAGACTGGTGGCGATGTTGGCTTTGCTATTCAGCAACCCAGACTCATGGTTCGCACCTCGGATGTGGAGTCCTGCACTGAAGGCGATGCTTTCCTGATTGCCAGAGTTAGTTATAAGTCCAGAATTGTTCAGGATGATGGGACTGGCATGACAATGATTGTGCTGGAGAAACAATGAGCCATGTAAGACAACAGATCAGGGATGCGGTGGTCACTGCCTTGACGGGTCTGACAACGACTGGCACTCGGGTTTTCAAGTCTCGGGTTTATCCATTTGAGTCTGGCAAACTGCCAGCACTAATTGTTTATACAAAGTCCGAGACATCGACAAATGAAACAATGACCAGACCCAGAACTCAGTTGAGAGTTTTGGAGATCATGGTTGAGTGTTATGTCATGGCAAACACTAATTTTGACAATACGATTGACACCATTGCGGTTGAGGTAGAGGAAGCCCTCTATCAGAATATCACGCTTGGTGGCAAGGCAAAGGACATCAACACAGTCGCTTTTGAATCTGATTATTCAGGGGATGGAGAACAAGTGGTGGGTGTTGGGCGTTTCACTGTTGAGGTAACTTACTCGACAAGAGAAAATGATGTTGAATCTGCTGCTTAATGTGGCAAAATTGTAAAACTTGAAAGGGGCTTAATTATGGCTACTCATACTGGTTCAGAAGGTACACTCAAAGTTGGTGCAAACACCATTGGCGAGATTCGCAGTTTCTCGATTTCCGAGTCTGCTGACACATTAGAAGACACATCGATGGGCGATGCGGCTCGCACTTATAAACCATCACTGACAACCTTTACTGGTTCAGTTGATGTGTTTTGGGATGAGGCTGACGCTGGCCAAATGGCCATGACTGTCGGTGCAAGCGTTACTTTCTCTGCTTACCCAGAGGGAGCAACTGCTGGCGATAAATATTACACTGGCTCTGCCATTGTGACTGGTCTGACAATCAATTCATCTTTTGATGGCATGGTTGAGGCTTCAATCACATTGCAAGGCACTGGTGCATTGTCACTTAGCACAGCAGCTTGATGAGCGCGATTGATCGGGCAAAAGCCCATTTCAAGTCACTCCAGATCAAGGCAATTGAAGTGCCTGAATGGGGTGACGAGAATGGCCCTCTGATCGTTTATGTTGAGCCTTTCACACTGAAAGACAAAGCAAGACTTCAGGCGGTGACTCGATTGGGCAATTCTGAGGCTGACACTCTGGTTGAGTTGTTGGTGATGAAGTGCCTTGATAAAGAGGGTGGAAAGATTTTCACCATCGAGGACAAGCCAGTTTTGCGAAACATGGTCGATGCCTCAATGTTGGAAAGAGTTTCAACAGAAATCATGCGAGTTGATTTCAAGGAACTCGAAAAAAACTAAGGGAGACTCCTGAGCGACAGTTCATGTTTTATCTTGCTGAGAAGTTACACAAAACAGTTGGCGAGATCGAGGAAATGTCTGTTGAGGAGTTCCTAGAATGGCAAGTTTGGATTAAGTTTCAGTCGGAGAGAAGCAATGGCAAGTAAAGATGTAAGCATTGACATTGTTGCTCAGGACAGGACTGGCGCGGCCTTCAAATCAGTCAAAGGCGGTCTTACTGATCTAAGTACCAGTGTTGGTGCGGTGACAGGCAAGATCGCTGGTCTGACTGCTGTTTTGGCGGCCATTGGAAGCGCGGCTCAGATCAAGGGCTTGATCGACAGTGCTGACAACATGAATAAACTGTCTCAAAAGACAGGGATTGCGGTCAGCGAATTATCATCATTGGCAAACACGGCTGATCTGGCTGGTGTCTCAAACGAGCAACTTGGCTCGGCTCTAGTTAAATTAAACAAGAGCATTGCAGAAGCGGCTTCTGGCAGTAAAGAACAATCAGAAGCGTTTAAAAATCTTGGCATCAATGTCAAAGATGCAAATGGCAATATCAGGCCAACTGCTGACATCCTTGGCGATGTTGCTGGAGCATTCAGTGGTGCAGCCGATGGAGCAACCAAGACTCAATATGCAATGGCTTTGTTTGGCAAGGCTGGTGCTGATCTGATTCCTTTCCTGAATACTGGCAAACAAGGAATTACAGAGTTTGGTGCAAGTTTTGGTGATGACTTTGCAAAGAATGCTGAGGCTTTCAATGACAACATCACAAAAATAAACCAGCAATTAAAACTTATCTTGGTCGATGGCATCAACCCGATGCTTGTCGGACTTTCCAAGATGATTGTTGAGTTTCAAGAGGGCATAAAGTATTCGGGCGGTTTCCTTGATGCCATTAGAAATTTTGGAACAATCAACCCTTTTAAAAATACAGAAGAAAATCTCAAAACTGTCAGAGATGAAATTGATTCAAACAATGCTGCCATCGAGCGTTATAAAAAAGCCAATGCTGACACTTCCTCTCTTGATGAATATAACAAGCACTTACAAAATCGTCTAAATTATTTAAAGGCAATTCAAAGAAATGAAATGTTTGCAACTCCAAGGCAAGGAGAAGCAAGTGGCATGGATAGGCGATTGCTTGGAATTGACAAACGTGCAGCAAAACCATTGCCAGCTTTGGGTGGAGAGAAAGCAAAGAAAGAGGATAACGAATTAGAAAAGTCACTCCTGAAAATTCGCGATTCTTATTTGTCTGTTATCGATCAGGTCACAAAACTCACCGATGGTGAGGACGCACTGAAGGTTGCTCAGTTTGCAAGATTGGGTGCAACTGACGAGCAAATCAAGGCTTATGAGACTTACCTTGCCTTAATCAGAAACATCACTGAGGCTGACAAAGAAAAACTTGAAAATGATCTAAAGCAGCAAAAATATGATGAGCAAATAACCAAGGATGCTAAAGATCAAGCGGATGCAGTCAGGAAAATCTTTGAGGACACTCGCACACCTCTTGAGAATTACATCTCGCAAATCCAAAATCTGCAAACAATTCTTGGCAAAGGTTTAATTGATCCTGACACTTTCAGTCGCTCTGTAGGTTTGGCAAGTGAGGAACTTAAAAAGTTTACTGAAAAAGGCAAGTCTGATTTTGAACTTTTGATGGATGCAATCAACGGCTTTGGCAATGAGTTCACTAGCACTCTGACTGAAGCCTTTATGACTGGCAAACTAAACTTCAAAGACATGGTGAACTCGATCCAGCGCGACATTTTAAGAATGCTGATTAAGAAAAATATCAGCGATCCAGCAGTCAGTTTTCTTGGGGAGTTCTTTAAAGGCTTTGGTGGCCGAGCGATGGGTGGCCC
>Ga0102860_1000324_pt1 | contig 11094 bp, 8 predicted proteins | sample Colrivmeta1449A3_FD_84496 | JGI IMG/M metagenome (GOLD analysis project Ga0102860, IMG submission 84496) | Estuarine microbial communities from the Columbia River estuary - metaG 1449A-3 | ecosystem: Environmental > Aquatic > Marine > Intertidal zone > Estuary | place: USA: Columbia River Estuary...
TCGGGGTACAATGTGACAGACTTGTCCGACATGACGGTACCGTATACCTGGAAGGCGTGATCGAAGGCCCCTTGGGCGATGTCAAGCGTGGTCACGCTCGCAAAGCTTCGCGTGCTATCAAACGAGGCGAGCTGAAGGTCCACATCAGCCAGCTGGGCTTTGAGGTCTTCAATCACTGCCGACAGGGAATCGCGGCGCGCGTTCAATTGATCGACCGGGGTGGTTTCGGGCGTACTGCAGGAGGCAAAAATCGCCGCCACGAGCATAAAAAGAGACAGGTTTTTCATGGGATTATTCGAGAGTTTGAAGGTTGTAAGCGCCCATAGACTTCTCTAAGGCGACGCGTTTATTGAGGGCATTGTTGGCCGCTTGCAACATGGCGGCAACACTTTGTTGGTATTGGGAAGAGGCCTGGCTGTAATCCATGCTCGAAGCCACCCCTTCGATGAGCTTCACTTCGGTGTTCTTCATGACCCGCTGCGAAAGGGAAACGTTTTGGACTTGAATTTGGTAGACCTTGAGAGCGTTGGCATAATCGGCCCGTGCTTGGGCGTGTTGAAGGGTCAGGGCGTTTTCGGTGTTGGCCAAAAGGATATCCAACTCTTGCAGCTTGATGAATTGCTCCTGCACGCGGGCAATTTTCCGACCAGAGCTAAAAAGCGGCACCTGAGCAGACAAGTTCCAGGATTGGAACGTCGCATTGTTCGCAGAAACGCCGTTGGGGTCAAACACATTGGCCGACTCACTGACAAATTGGCGATTGAATCCATATCCCGCATAAAGCTTGGGCAAGAACTGCATTTTCTCATTTTGGAGGTTGAGGTATTGGCCCTTCCGGTTGGTGCTTAATTGGCGGTAGTCAATGTGATTTTGCACTTCAAAGGGAACGCCAAGTAGGGCTTGACCGCTTTCTGCGAGCACGAGGAGATTTTCCAGCGAGGTGGTCAAATGCAATGCGGTCTCTGGCGCCATTCCGCACTGAAGTTTGAGGAGCTGCTCGGCAATCTGGCTCTGGCTTTCCAGGTTGGCCACATTGGCTTCCAAATTGTGGTAGACAATAGAGAGTTGATCCACGTCATCTTCGGAGACAAAGCCTTCGCCTTGCATCGCTTGGAGATTCTTCAAAGTGGAGGCTGTATTGGCCAAGGTGGCCTGGAGAGCCGTCAGGTTTTCCCCTAAAATGACGCGCAGGTGGTAGGCTTGCGCCACTTGTTCCCGCACATCGATGGTCGCTTTTTCGTAGGAGTCCGCCGCCATGTCGCGCAAGACATTGGTGGCGAGGAGGGCCACAATGTAGGAGCCGTCGAACACGAGTTGATTCACCGACAATCCGGCGACCGAATTGTATCGGGTGCCAAATTGCAATTTGTCAATAACCCCATCTTGGTTGATGTCAAAGAATTGCGCAGGCAATTCGATGTTGTCGGTGTAATTGCCGCCCATGCTCACCGAGGGCAGGCCCAAGGCAATATTCTGGATCAAGACTTTTTCGGCGGCCTTCTTTTCAAGGGATTGGACGCGAATCTGGGCATTGTGTTCCAGGGCATAGGAAATGGCCTGATCCAACGACAGATCCATGCGCTGTTGCCCCAAGGCGGACAGGCTACCCATGGCTAGAGCCAAGAGGAGGAAGCTACGTTTCATTTGGTTTTGGGAGATTGGAGTTCTTGTAAATACGCGAGTCCCTGCGCAGTGGCAATGGACCGAATGTGCATGAGAAGACTGTAATGAAGCAGCTCGCCACGAGGTCCGGGATCATCCCCCATGTCGGGGTCTTCCATGATGCCGACCATCGTATTGTAGCGGATCAAGGCCACGTGGGCGATTTGAAGGTCCTCTCGAAAAAGTTTTTGCTGGATGCCGCGTTCCAAATTTTTGGTCGTGGCCTGAATCATCATGGTACGGCGGGCATGCATGACCCAGTCGTAGGTTTCGGGGTGGTATTTTTTTAGGGGGAAGAGTAAGCGGGTGCCGTAATTCTTCAGGACCTCTTGTTGGATGCGTTGTACTTCAAACAACTCGTCAATGGCATTTTCAAAGATGCTCGCTTGCTCGATGAATTGCTTGGACTTCACCGCAAAAAGGTATTTAGCGGCTTGGTCCACGAGGTCTGACTTGTTGCTAAAGAAGGTGTAGAGCGTTTTCTTGCTCATGGCCAACTCGCGCGACACATCGTCCATATTGACCGCACGAAGGCCAAAGCGTTGGAAGAGTTCCATCGCTCGGGTGAGGATACTATGTCGGGGGTCGTTTTCCATAGGTCGTAGGCACGTGGCGCCTTCGGGGTGGCAAAGGTCGTGCCATTTTACCCAATGGAAACATTTAGTGTGTAAAAATGTTTCCTGGAAAGTGAAAAAAAGCGAATATTTTTTGATTTAACCCCCTTGAAAGTCCCCCACCGGTGGGCGCAGACTGGGAATATTTGTCCATTTTTGCAATGAAAGTCCCATTTTGCATCATACATCATGCCAACACATTCGGTTTCTGACATTCTTCGCGCTCCGGCTATGGGAGCGACGATTCAACTCAAGGGATGGGTTCGGACCTTCCGATCCAATCGCTTCTTAGCCTTGAATGACGGAAGCTGTCAGGCGAGCATTCAATGCGTGGTGGACTTTGAGGCATTCCCTGAAGCCCTGCTCCGTCGCGTAACGACGGGGGCCAGTGTGGCGGTGGTTGGAGAACTCGTACCAAGCCAAGGAAGTGGCCAGGCTGTGGAGGTGGCGGTCAAGACCCTCGAGGTTTTGGGCGACTGCCCGGCCGATAGTTATCCGCTGCAGCCCAAGCGCCATTCCCTGGAGTTCCTTCGAGAGATTGCGCATTTGCGCATGCGCACCAACACGTTTGGCGCGGTCATGCGGGTTCGCCATGCAGCTGCGTTTGCCGTGCACGAGTTTTTTAACCAGCAGGGGTTCTTTTACCTCAACACACCCATCATTACCGCGAGTGACGCGGAGGGAGCCGGAGAGTTATTCCGAGTGACCACGCTTCCCGCCGACGGCGCCCCGAAAAATGACGAAGGCCTCACGGACTTCCGCCAAGATTTCTTCGAAAAGCCCACCAACTTGACGGTCAGTGGCCAATTGGAAGGGGAATTGGGGGCGATGGCTCTGGGAAAAATTTACACGTTTGGTCCCACCTTCCGTGCAGAGAACTCCAACACCACACGGCACCTCAGTGAATTTTGGATGATTGAGCCGGAAATGGCCTTCCACGACCTGGCCGACAATATGGATTTGGCGGAGGCCTTCTGCAAGCACATCATCAAAGCAGTCATGGAGCGCTGCCAGGAAGATTTGGCCTTTTTGGACCAGCGCCTGGAGCAGGAGGAGAAAAGCAAACCTCAAGCGCAGCGAGCGGAACAAGGCTTGCTTGAAAAGCTTCAGTTTGTGCTCGACAATCCCTTTGTTCGATGCACCTACACCGAGGCCATTGATATCCTCAAAGAGTCCAAACCCAACAAAAAAGGGCAATTCAAGTATCCGATCGAGACTTGGGGAGCAGACCTCCAATCTGAACATGAGCGCTTCCTCGTCGAAAAGCACTTTAAGTCCCCCGTGATCTTGTTTGATTACCCTGCGAAAATCAAAGCATTTTACATGCGGCTGAACGAAGACGGCCAAACGGTTCGCGCCATGGATGTTCTTTTCCCCGGTATTGGTGAAATCGTCGGAGGAAGTCAACGCGAGGAGCGTCACGACGTGTTGGTCGAAAAAATGAAGGCGGTCGGCATTGATCCGGAGCACCTCGACTGGTACTTGGACACCCGCAAGTTTGGCACCTGTGTGCACAGTGGATTTGGCCTGGGCTTTGAGCGCATGGTCCAATTTGTCACAGGCATGGGCAACATCCGCGACGTCATTCCCTTTCCTCGAACGCCCGGCAACGCCGAATTCTGATTCACACCATGCTCAAGCAATCGCTCAGCCAACGGCTACAACAAAAGCTTTCGCCGCAGCAGATTCAACTGATGAAGTTGATTCAGCTGCCTACGCAGGCTTTGGAGGAGCGTATTCAGGAGGAAATGGAAGTGAATCCAGCCCTAGAGGAAGGGATGGATTCGCCTGAGCCCGCGGATGATTTGAGCAACGAATGGGAAGAAGAGGGGGGTCAAGAGGACTACGATCCGATGGACGACTACCTGAACGACGACGACATCCCGGACTATAAGTTGCAATCCAACAATTTTTCTGCGGACGACGAAGCCTATGAAGCGCCCGTGGTCGTAGGCAAGGACATGAGCGATTTGCTCAAAGAACAGCTCGCCATGCGCTCACTGGCGCCCCAGAAGGAAGCGTTGTGCAAATACCTTATCGGCACGCTGGAGGACGATGGCTATCTACGCAGGGAGCTGGTCGACATTGTCGATGACTTGGCCTTTTCCCTGGGTATTTTCATCGAAGTTCGGGAGCTGGAGGAGGCCTTGTACGTCATTCAAGGCATGGAGCCGGCAGGTGTCGGGGCCCGAGATTTGCAAGAGTGCTTGCTGATCCAACTTCAGATGCGCTCAGGAGCGACGGCAGCCTTGGCCAAGACCGTGGTTACGGAACATTTTGATGCACTGGCCAAGCGCCACTACAGCAAAATGATGGCCCAGTTGGATATCACAGAGGAAGAGTTAAAAGCGGTCCTGGACGAAATTGGGCGGTTGAATCCCAAGCCAGGGCACACGGCCGAAACGGGCAGCCACGCCACCCAAACCGTGATTCCCGACTATGTCATTCAAGTCGTGGACGACCAGTTGGAATTGCGCTTGAATGGCCGGAACGCGCCCGAACTCAATGTGTCCCGTGAGTACAAGGACATGCTGCAGCACTACAAAAAGGCGAAGCAGTTTGGTTCAGAACAAGAAAAGGAGGCCTTTCAATTTGTCAAGCAAAAGTTGGATTCGGCGAAGTGGTTTATCGACGCCATCAAACAGCGCCAACAAACGTTGATTTTAACGATGTCCGCCATCATGCGCTTTCAAGAGGAGTATTTCCTGACGGGCGATGAACGCAAGTTGAAGCCGATGATTTTAAAGGACATTGCGGACGAAGTCGGGATGGATATTTCGACCGTCAGCCGGGTTGCGAGCAACAAATACGTTCAGACGCCTTTTGGGACCTTTTTGATTAAAAATTTCTTTAGTGAATCGATGCTGAATTCAGAGGGGGAGGAGGTGTCTACCCGCGAAATCAAAAAGATTCTAGAGGACAGCATTTCGGAGGAAGATTCTCGGGATCCTCTGACGGATGATGCCCTCGCTAAACTCCTCAAAGACAAGGGCTACCCGATTGCGCGCCGCACCGTGGCGAAGTACCGCGAACAACTCGGAATTCCCGTGGCGCGCTTGCGCAAAACACTTTAAATACGGCGTTCAATCAATCGCATGCCACATTCGGTGGATTTGTGCGAGAAGTCCGAACCAAACACCTATTTTCGTAAGGCTGAAAAATATCTTTCGTATGAAACGTCTATTGTTTGCCTTTTTGTTGGGCGCCCTTTTTCTTCCCTTCCAAGCGGAAGCTTCACACATTCTAGGTGGGGACATCCAGTACAAATACGTGGGGGACTCCACAGGAGTAACGGGTCAATACCGCATAAAATTGGTGATCTACCGGGAGCAGTCCGGTGTGGGATTGGGTACGGCTCAAACTGTGACCATCAACGCGCCCAGTTGCAATTTGACCACCAACGTAACGTGTAGCCTCGCTCAACCAGAGTTCAGTGCGGCCTCACTTGGTGCCTACGATTGTATTCCTCAGGGCACGAGTGGTTCCTTCTTCAGCCCCATGGTCAATATCTACGTAGGGTATGTCACGCTCACTCAAATCTGCAACGATTACGTCATGTATTGGCAGTCCTGCTGCCGTCCTTTCGGCGTCACCGGAATCGCCAACTCGTCAGGTGCTGGGTTCTACTTTGAGGCGGAACTCAACAACACTTTGGGATATAATTCAGCCCCCGCCTTTGTATCGGTTCCTTTGAGCTATATCTGCACGGGCGGATACATCAACTACCTTCAAAACGCCTATGAAAAGGATGGCGATTCCATCAATTACGAATTAATCCCCGCACGTGAGTTTGCATGGGGAAATGGTGGTGTCAGCGTTGGGTATGCCGCCGGATTTACCTATCTGCAGCCCATCCACACCGATCCAGCTGGACCATTCACCTTGAACACCCAAACAGGTAACATCACGTTCATTGCGAATACGCAGGAAACATCGGTGATAGCCATTCGCGTCAATGAATACCGTTTTGACTCGACCTATTTATTCTGGGAGAAAGTGGGATCGTCCAACCGAGAAATTCAGGTTTCGGTCGCGGCCAACTGTAACCCAATTGTGAACCAAGGGGTGAAGCTGGACCAAAACGCTCCGGGCGTGACACTTCGTCCTGACGGCAAGCAGCAGGTGGAATACAAGTGTTTGGATTCCACGGTAATGCTCTACTTCACCTTGTCTGTTGAGGTGGTGTCCATTTCTTCTGATGGTTCGGATTTCCGACTAACGGCGCCGAATGGTCAGCCTATTCCCATTCAAAAACTCGTTCCTTTCCCCAACGTAAACGGCGAAACGGACTCCATGCGAGTCAAGCTCTTTAAGCCGTTGTCCATGAATGGGGAATACTACCTCTATTCCAAAGTGGGCAATGACGGCAATACGCTTTTGAACAAGTGTGGAAAGGCCATGGATGAGTTTGATACTATTGTTCTCTTGGTGAATGACTGTGTCAACCTGGACATGCAGTTGACCAATGTGTCCATCGACGAAGACAAGCGCCCGCACATCTACTGGAAAATTGATCCAGCCACATTCCCATCCTTCCTATTCAACAACTTCCGCATTTACCGTTCAGGAGACGGCGGAGCAAACTGGAATCAAATCACGTCATTGACCGATTCGGCCCAGCGCGATTGGGTGGACAATACCTTGGGTGCCGCAGATGTCGACGGGAAATCCTATCGATACTATGTCGAAGCGATTATCAATGGTTTGCAACAGCCGCCGACCAATAAAGTCAAGAGCATTTGGCTGCGCGGAGACATGAGCAACACGGCATCGATTCCATCGGTCTGGACGGATTACAATGGGTGGAACAATCCCATGTACCAAGTGGAATTTGGCCGAGGTATCGCTGGTCAGCCTGGAGTCTACATCTGGGAGGATTACGGCGCATCACAGCTCGATACGTTTGTCACGGTAGAGTACCCCAACTTGCCCCCGGGCCAATACTCGATCCGCGTCCGCACCCACAATCCGACCCGTTTGCAGGACACGGCTTATTCCAACTGGATTGAGTTTGGTGAGCCCGTTCCCCCGATCCCTCCGATTGATACGGTGATTGTACCCAACGTGGTGACGCCGAACGGCGACGGTGTCAATGATGGCTTCCGCATTCAGGGGGCGATGAGTTACTCATCTGGGCGCTACTTAATGATCATGAACCGCTACGGTAAGGTGGTCTACGAGAACGATGCCTACGACAACGCCAATCCTTGGAAAGGCGAAGACAACCGCGGGAATAAATTGGCCGACGGCGTGTACTTCTACATCCTTCGCTTGGATGACAACCCCAACAGTGCGCACCTCGAATTGACGGGTAACGTGACCCTACTTTCGAACTAAGCAAATTCACACTGTACCTTCAAGGCCGCCTCGTGAACGCGAGGCGGCCTTTTTTGTTGAGAGAATCGTATGGAACGCTTGGACCGCATCAAACAGCTGCTGAGAACCCTGCCTGAAAAGCCTGGGGTCTACAAGCATTTGGACAAAGACGGCGGGATTCTCTACATCGGCAAGGCCAAAAACCTCAAAAAACGGGTCAGTAGCTACTTCAGCAAAACCCATGACGAAGCGCGCTTGCGCATGCTGGTTCGACGCGTAGTGTCCATTGACGTCATTGTCACGGAGACGGAATACGACGCGCTTCTGCTCGAAAACACCCTCATTAAGCAGCATCAGCCTTGGTACAACATCAACCTGAAGGACGGAAAGACCTATCCCTGGATTTGCATCAAGAAGGAGCGTTTCCCGCGGGTCTTTAGTACGCGTCAGCGCATTGAGGATGGCAGCGAGTACTTCGGCCCCTATCCCTCAGGGCGGATGCTGGGGACCTTGTTGGATTTGATTCGACAACTCTATCCATTGCGAACGTGTGCCTTGAATCTCTCGGAATCGGCCGTCGATGCCGGGAAGTATCGGGTGTGCTTGGAATACCAAATGCACAACTGCCTAGGACCCTGTGAAGCACGCCAAACGGAAGCTGCCTACATGGAGGACATCGCATCCGTGCGGAAGCTCCTAAAGGGCGAGTGGTCCGCCATCAAGCAACGGTTGCACGGCCAAATGATGATGCATGCGGCCAAACAAGAGTTTGAACTAGCCCAGGCCTGCAAGGAGAAGTTGGACCACTTGGAAAAGTACCAAGCCAAAAGCACCGTGCTCAATCCTGCCGTGGGCGAAGTTGATGTGTACTCGGTGATCGACGATGTCGAGTACGGGTATGTCAACTTCCTGATGGTCCGGGAGGGGGCGGTACTTCAATCGTATACCTTGGAGTTGAAGAAGAAAATGGAGGAGACGCCGGCCGAAATGCTCGAGTTGGCCATCCCAGAAATTCGCTTGCGTTTTGGGTCCGACGCAAAAATGCTCCTCCTTTCCCACGACGTCGAATTGGATTTGGCCGGGGTTCAATTCCAGGTTCCACAGCGCGGCGATAAGGCCGCGGTCGTTGCCCTATCCCAACGCAATGCCCGAGCCCAGCGTTTGGAACGCCTGAAGAACATGCAAATTGTTGATCCGGATCGCCATGTCAATCGGATTTTGGCACAAATGAAGCAGGACCTTCGCCTGTCGGAAGAACCCCAGCACATAGAGTGCTTTGACAACTCGAACATTCAGGGCACGCATCCGGTGAGTGCCTGTGTCGTGTTTAAAAATGCGAAGCCCGCCAAAAAGGAATACCGCCATTTCAATGTGAAAACCGTGCAAGGGCCCGACGACTTTGCTACGATGGAAGAGGTGGTGTACCGGCGCTACAAACGCATGATGGACGAAGGCCAATCGCTACCCCAGCTCATCTTGATTGATGGGGGAAAAGGGCAACTGAGTGCGGCGGTGGAGGCACTGAATAAACTAGGCTTACGGGGCAAAATCGCCATTCTTGGTATCGCCAAACGCTTGGAGGAACTCTACTTCCCAGGGGATTCCGTGCCTTTGTACCTAGATAAGCGTTCCGAAACGCTTAAAGTCTTACAACAGGCGCGAAACGAGGCACACCGCTTTGGCATCACGTTCCACCGAAACAAGCGAAGCAAGGCGAGTATTGGCTCGGCACTCGAGGCCATCCCGGGTGTAGGTCCGGCTACGATCGAAGTATTATTGAAGACCTTTAAGTCGGCAGCAGGAGTCAAAAGGGCGAGTGCCGAAGCGCTGGAAAATGCAGTGGGGCCTGCAAAGGCCAAAAAGGTCATGGCCTGGGTGGCGGAGACTTCCGCGAAGCCGACCACCTAGTCCTTCGGGGGATAGGTCACGCGAATGCCATCCAAGGGTTTTCGGGAAATATTCGGAACGGTGGCGTCCAAGGCGGCGTAGCCGACCGGCAAGAGTAGATAGGGTTTTTCGTGGCTCGGACGGTTCAACAAATCCTGCAGAAAATTCATCGGACTGGGGGTATGCGTCAAAGTGGCAAGACCCGCTTCGTGTATGGCGGCAATGAGCATTCCACAAGCAATCCCAACGGATTCGGACACGTAGTAGTTTTTCCGGACCTCTCCGTCGGGGCGGACGTCCTGGACATGCTTAAAGACGACAATAAGCCAGGGGGCCGTTTCCAAAAAGGGCTTTTCCCAATCCGTCCCAATGGGGGCCAAATCCTCCAGCCAGTTGTCAGGAGCACGACCCGCGTAGAACGCCTTTTCTTCCTCTTCCGCAGCTTCACGAATTCGCCGTTTTAGCCCGGGATCTGATACGGCACAAAAGGTCCAAGGTTGTTTATTTGCCCCTGACGGAGCGGTTCCTGCCGTAGCAATGAGGGCGTCAATCACCTCGGAGGAGATCGGAGTGTCCCGAAAAAATCGCACTGATCGGCGGGCTTCCCAGCGCGCCCAGGTTTCCTTTGCCCGCGCGGCCACCTCTTCCGGAGAGCGCTCCTCCATGCGGAAAGGAATGTGCCCGACTGCCATCGGATTACAGGCCCTTTAGTTGGCCATCCTCCAGGGGAAGGATGCGGCGTGCGCGGTCAATCACGCGTTGGTCGTGGGTGGAAAAAATAAAGGTGGTTTTTTCCTTTTCGTTTAAGGCCGCCATGATGTCTAGAAGGGTTTCCGTGGACTTGGAATCCAAGTTTGCCGTGGGCTCGTCAGCGAGGACGAAGCGGGGACGGCTTGCCAGGGCGCGGGCAACGGCTACCCGTTGCTGCTGGCCTCCCGATAATTGGTTGGGGCGGCTGTGGGCGCGGTCCGCCAATCCAACGGCTTCGAGGAGCTCCATGGCTCGGGCATCGCGCTCCTTTTTACTGACCCCTTGAAGCTCCAAAATAAATCCGGTGTTTTCGAGGGCCGTCAGGACGGGAATGAGGTTGTAGGCCTGAAATACAAAGCCGATATGTTGGAGGCGAAAGTCAATGAGATCCCGGTCTTTGAGATCCACGATGTTGACCCCGTCGATGCGAATGTGGCCCTGATTGGGACGGTCCAAGCCCCCAATGGCGTTAAGCAGGGTCGTCTTGCCGCATCCAGACGGGCCCACGATGGCCGTGAATTCCCCTTCCTCGAAGGAGGTGCTTACGCCATGTATGGCGGTCACTGTACCGGCTTGCGATTCGTATACTTTGACGACGTTTTGAAGTTCAATGAGGGCCATAGGGTCAAAAATTAAAGCACACGCATGCTTTCGATCGGGTTTAATTTAAGGGCTTTCCGCGCCGGATATAGGGCAGAAAGAAAAGCGAGAATAAAAACGAGTGCGGCAATGGGCAAGTAGAACTCGGGCACGGTGATCGGGTAGATGGTGGATTCCATTCCAAATTCGGCCAAGCCTTTCTCGACCCCTTTGAGTGTGATGCCTGTGCGCGATGTGACGGCCAAGGTGCCATGGCCCAGGGCCA
>Ga0102860_1000325_pt1 | contig 11084 bp, 10 predicted proteins | sample Colrivmeta1449A3_FD_84496 | JGI IMG/M metagenome (GOLD analysis project Ga0102860, IMG submission 84496) | Estuarine microbial communities from the Columbia River estuary - metaG 1449A-3 | ecosystem: Environmental > Aquatic > Marine > Intertidal zone > Estuary | place: USA: Columbia River...
AGCTGCGCTTCCAACTGCATGATGAACTTTTCCACGACCGAGCGGATGATGGTCTTGCCCAAGGCGGCAAAAGCAATGACAGCATCCAGACGGTTGCGGAACTCTGGCGTAAAGGTGCGCTCAATCGCCGCCGTATCCTCGCCTGTGCGCTTGTCGCGGCCAAAGCCGATGGCTTCTTTCGCAGCATCTGATGCGCCCGCGTTGGTGGTCATAATCACCACCACATTGCGGAAATCGACTTGGCGGCCGTTGTGATCTGTCAACTTGCCGTGATCCATGACCTGCAACAGAATGTTGTAGACATCGGGGTGGGCCTTTTCGATCTCGTCCAGCAGCAGCACGCAGTGGGGGTGCTGGTCGACACCGTCAGTCAGCATGCCGCCTTGGTCAAAGCCTACATAGCCGGGCGGTGCGCCGATCAAGCGGCTTATTGCGTGTTTCTCCATATATTCTGACATGTCGAAGCGGATCAGCTTAACGCCCAGACCATCAGCTAATTGCTTGGCCACTTCGGTTTTGCCAACGCCGGTGGGCCCCGCAAAGAGATAGTTTCCGATGGGCTTTTCCGGTTCACGCAGACCAGCACGGGCCAGTTTGATGGCCGAGGCCAAGGCTTCGATGGCGGTATCCTGACCAAAGACCACCCGTTTCAGACCGGCTTCAAGATCACGCAGAACCTCGGCATCGTCTTTCGACACTGATTTGGGTGGAATTCGGGCAATTTTCGCGACAACAGCCTCAATTTCCTTCACCCCGATGGTCTTGCGCCGCTTGCTGTCACTGAGCAGATGCTGCGCCGCTCCAGCCTCGTCGATCACGTCGATGGCCTTATCGGGCAGTTTGCGATCATTGATATAGCGGGCGGCCAGTTCCACCGCGGTTTTGATGGCGTCGGAGGTATATTTTACGTCGTGGTGCTCTTCAAAATAGGGTTTCAACCCTTTCAGAATTTTCACGCTATCTTCCACCGAAGGTTCGGCCACATCAATTTTCTGGAACCGGCGGGCCAAAGCGCGGTCCTTTTCGAAATGTTGCCGAAATTCTTTGTAAGTTGTCGAGCCCATGCAGCGCAATTTGCCGCCCTGCAGCGCTGGTTTCAGCAGGTTTGAGGCATCCATTGCCCCACCGGAGGTGGCACCGGCACCGATGACGGTGTGAATTTCGTCGATGAACAGCACGGCATCCGCATGCTCTTCCATCTCCTTCATCACCGCTTTGAGGCGTTCTTCGAAATCGCCCCGATAGCGTGTTCCAGCCAAAAGCGCGCCCATATCCAGCGAATAGATGGTTGTTTTTGACAAGATCGCGGGGGTTTGGCCCCGGGTGATTTTCCGCGCCAGACCTTCGGCAATGGCGGTTTTCCCGACGCCGGGATCTCCCACCAAAATCGGGTTGTTTTTGCGGCGGCGGCACAGAACCTGAATGCAGCGCTCGACCTCATGTTCACGGCCAATCAGCGGATCAACATTGCCCTTGGCAGATTTTTCATTGAGATCGATGCAATATTTCGCCAATGCGCTCTCTTTTTCGGAGGTCTCATGGCCGTCACCATCGAGCATCTCCGTGTCATCTTCAGCGCCAACGATCGGCCGGCTTTCAACAAAGTCTGGATCTTTGGCCACCCCATGGGCGATGAAATTTACCGCATCATAGCGGGTCATGTCTTGTTCTTGCAGGAAATAGGCCGCGTTGCTTTCGCGTTCGGCAAATATGGCAACCAAAACATTGGCGCCCGTCACCTCTGTGCGACCGGAGGATTGCACATGAATGGCGGCCCGCTGGATCACCCGCTGAAAGGCGGCGGTTGGCACAGCCTCTGAGCCGTCCACATCTGTAATCAGAGTGCTGAGGTCGTCCTCAATGAAATCAACGAGCGCTTTGCGCAGGAGCTTGAGATCGACAGAGCAGGCGCGCATAACTTTCGCCGCATCGGGTTCATCGAGCAGGGCCAGGAGCAAGTGTTCCAAAGTCGCCAACTCATGTTTGCGGGCGTTGGCCGCGGCCAGCGCTTCGTGGATGGCGTTTTCTAGTGAAGCGGAAAATGATGGCACGCGCGTCTCCTACAAAGCTCAGTGACCGATATGATCGCTGTCCCCCTAAGATTTCGGTTTTCTGCGGCAACCTTCAAGGGGCAATTTGGTATTTAGACCATAAAAGTTAAATATCGCACTATTATAGCCGGATTTTTCTTAAAACTTATCTTTTCGGGCGCGGATTTCCGCGAAAACCTGCTCGGCGGCGGCTCCCGGCATGCCTACGGCCGCTTGCAGGGCTGGATCATCGGCGCGCAAAAACGGATTGGTTTGCATCTCAAGGGCCAAGAGGCTTGGCACCGTCGGGCGACCTGCGGCGCGATCTTCGCTGATCTGAGCGGCACGGGCGGCGACGGCAGAATTGTCTTCGCCCAAAGATTGCGTGAAGGCCATATTGGAGGCTGTGTATTCATGCCCTGAGTAAACCCATGTGTCCTGCGGGAGCGCACGGAGCTGCTGCAGGCTGTGCCACATTTGCGCCGCCGAGCCCTCAAACAGGCGGCCGCAGCCCATAGCCATCAAGCTGTCAGCGGTGAACACCGCTTTTGCGCTCGGCAGATGCAGCGCCAGGTGACCGAGCGTATGGCCCGAGACGTCATAGACATCACCAGCAATGCCGCAAAGCATGACGCGGTCCCCTGGGTTGACGGCCTGATCCAAGGCCGGCAGGCGATGCGCGTCGGCTCTGGCGCCGATGACCCGCGCGGGGGCCTGGCCCAAGGCGCCGGTCAAAGCGGCTTGCAGATCGGGCAGCCCGTCAATGTGATCCCAATGGTGATGGGTCAAAAATATGTCGGCGACGGGCACATTGAGCTGCGTAATTTTTTCCACCAAAGGCCCGGCTTCCGGCACGTCGACAATGGCCGCTGTGCCGGTGGCGCTGTTGTGGACAACATAGGCATAATTGTCTGACAGGCAGGGCAGCGTGTGAATTGTGTTGCTCGAATTTACCATGGTATTTTCGCCTTTATTTGGTAGCTTCACCATGAGTGTAATCCATGAGGATCAAACTGCAATGCATTTAGATGTGCGTGAGCTGCGGGCGTTTTATTACAGGTCCTACTTGGGTCGGTCGGTTCAGGCGACGATTCGAGAGCAGGTTCTGCGTCTGTGGCCGCAAGCGCGGCATGAGGCGGTCCTCGGTTATGGTTTCGCAGCCCCGCTCTTGCGCCCCTATTTGAGCTCGGCGCGGCGGGTTACGGCCTTGATGCCTGCCCGGCAAGGGGTCATGCATTGGCCGCCAGGATTGCCCAATTGCTCGGTGCTCTGCGAAGAGACACGCTGGCCGGTGGAAACCGGCTCGATTGACAAGCTTTTGGTGCTGCATGGGCTGGACACCTCAGAGCATGCCGCCGCGGTGCTCGAGGAATGTTACCGGGTGCTGGCCCCAGCTGGCCGCGCCATTTTTATCGTGCCCAATAGAGCCAGCCTTTGGGCGCGGCGGGAGGGCACGCCCTTCTCCTTTGCGCGGCCCTATACCGCCGGGCAGCTGGAATCTAAGCTGAAGTGGCATGGGTTTTTACCTGAGCATCATGTGATGGCGCTCTATCAGCCGCCATGGTCTGGGCCATTTTGGCGACGTATGGCCGGGCCGATTGAGCGCATCGGGCAAAATATCCCGGCTTGGCGCGGGGGCGGTGTGCTGATTCTGGAAGTGAGCAAGCAAGTGCCGCGCCCCCGCCGGCCTGGCTTGGGGCAAATTATCGCGCGGCCCTTGGGAATTTTGGAGGGGATCAAGGCCCGAGATCCGATTTCTGCTCAATCGGGCAACCTTTGACCGCCTGCGGATTCGGCTTTTTGGGGCGTCTGAGACGGAACAAAGGGACGCACCCTTAACAAATGCTTTCTTTTTTGAAAGTTTTGCGGCGATTTTGGCCGTCATTGGCGTTGCGGCATGTGAAATGCTCTGCTAAACGGCGTGAGATTTTGCCGCTATAGGTCTATGGCGCGCGTCCAACGCCTTTGTCTGAACTTAAGTTTCGGACGGGCCAGTATCGAGAGGGTTGTCTTTGTCCGAACCAGCATCGATCTCGTCTGGTATTGCAAGCCGCTACGCAACAGCGGTATTTTCGCTTGCCAAAGACGACAAGAAGTTGAAGCCACTGGAGGCTGATGTAGATGCGCTTGAGAGCGCATTGAGCGAAAGTGCAGATCTGCGCGCTTTGGTGACATCACCTGTTTATACACGCGCAGAAATGGGGCAGGCGATCACTGCCGTGGCCCAAAAAATGAAACTGCAACCAATGATGGTTAATACGCTGTCGTTGATGGCGGCGAAGCGCCGTTTGTTCGTATTGCCCAGCCTTTTGGCGGCACTGCGTGCGCGCATCGCGGAAGATAAAGGCGAGGTGACCGCTGAGGTGACTTCTGCCAAAGCGTTGACCAAAACGCAGGCCACGAAATTGGCCAAGACGCTCAAGGCTCAATTGGACCTTGATGTGAAGCTCAAAGCGACTGTCGATGAAAGCCTCATCGGCGGTCTTGTTGTTAAAGTGGACTCGAAGATGATCGACACCTCGATCCGCTCCAAGCTCAATGCCCTTCAGAACACAATGAAAGAGGTCGGATAAATGGCGATCGAAGCTGCAGAAATCTCTGCGATCCTAAAAGACCAGATTAAAAACTTTGGCCAAGAAGCTGAAGTTGCCGAAGTGGGCCGTGTCCTTTCCGTTGGGGATGGTATCGCGCGCGTTTTCGGTCTGGACAATGTTCAAGCTGGTGAAATGGTTGAATTCCCCGGCGGCATCCAAGGGATGGCGCTGAACTTGGAATCAGACAACGTTGGCGTTGTTATCTTCGGCTCCGACCGGGACATCAAAGAAGGTGACACAGTCAAGCGGACAAACGCGATTGTGGACGTGCCTGTTGGTCCGGAATTGCTGGGCCGTGTTGTTGACGGTTTGGGCAACCCTTTGGACGGCAAGGGTCCGATCAAAACCAAATTGCGCAGCCAAGCGGATGTGAAAGCGCCTGGCATCATCCCTCGTAAATCGGTGCATGAGCCGATGGCCACGGGTTTGAAATCTGTGGACGCCATGATCCCAATTGGCCGCGGTCAGCGCGAATTGATCATTGGTGACCGTCAGACGGGTAAAACCGCCGTGGCGCTCGACACGATCTTGAACCAAAAATCATACAATGACGCTGCGGCGGATGATTCCGAAAAACTCTATTGCGTCTATGTGGCGGTCGGTCAAAAGCGTTCGACTGTGGCTCAATTGGTGAAAAAGCTCGAAGAATCTGGCGCGATTGACTATTCTATCATTGTGGCCGCAACCGCCTCTGATCCTGCACCGATGCAGTTCTTGGCGCCCTATGCTGCGACATCTATGGCCGAGTATTTCCGCGACAATGGCAAGCATGCTTTGATCATCTATGATGATTTGTCCAAGCAAGCGGTGTCTTATCGTCAGATGTCCTTGCTCCTGCGTCGTCCTCCCGGACGTGAAGCCTATCCAGGGGATGTGTTCTATCTGCACTCCAGATTGTTGGAACGCTCTTCCAAATTGAACGAAGACAACGGATCAGGGTCTTTGACCGCATTGCCGATCATTGAAACCCAAGGTGGCGACGTTTCTGCCTTTATTCCAACCAACGTGATCTCGATCACAGATGGTCAGATCTTTTTGGAAACAGAATTGTTCTACCAAGGCATCCGTCCTGCGGTGAATACGGGTCTGTCCGTGTCTCGCGTGGGCTCTTCTGCGCAAACCAACGCGATGAAATCTGTTGCAGGTCCGGTGAAACTGGAATTGGCGCAGTATCGTGAGATGGCGGCATTTGCTCAGTTTGGCTCTGATCTTGATGCGGCGACCCAGAAATTGCTGAGCCGTGGCGCGCGTTTGACTGAGCTGATGAAACAGCCGCAGTATTCGCCTTTGACCAATGCCGAAATTGTCTGCGTGATCTATGCCGGAACCAAAGGCTATTTGGACAAGATCGATGTCGCCGACGTCGGTCGTTTCGAAGCGGGCCTTTTGGCGCATCTGCGCAGCAAAGCCAGCGACGTTTTGGCCATGATCACCAAAGAAGATCCAAAGATCAAAGGTGATGCGGAAGCAAAAATCAAAGCTGCGCTGGACGATTTCGCCGCAGATTTCGCATAAGGATACTGGCACATGCCGAACCTTAGTGACCTAAAAAACAGGATCGCGTCGGTCAAATCGACCCGTAAGATCACAAAGGCGATGCAAATGGTCGCCTCTGCCAAACTGCGCCGCGCACAAGATGCGGCGCAGGCTGGCCGCCCCTATGCGGAGCGTTTCAATGCGGTGATGGCTGGTTTGGCCGCTTCCGTTGGCGCCTCCGAAGGGGGACCAAAACTGTTGACAGGCACCGGATCTGATCAAACCCACTTGCTCGTCGTTATGACAGCCGAGCGGGGTTTGTGCGGTGGCTTTAACTCAAATATTGTCAAACTGGTACGCATAGCTGCAAAACAGCTGCTGGCCGAAGGCAAAACCGTCAAAATTTTGACCGTTGGCAAAAAGGGCCGTGAATCGCTGAAGCGTGAATTCGGTGCTGTGCTGGTGGATCATGTGGATTTGTCAGACGTGAAGCGCGTGGGCTATGACAATGCCTTTGCAATTGCGCAAAATGTGCTGCACCGGTTTGATGCCGGTGAATTCGATGTGGCCAAAATATTCTATTCGGAATTTGGCAGTGTCGTAAATCAAATCCCGACCGAGCTGCAGGTGATCCCTGCTAAGTTTGAAGCGGCGAGTGATGAAGGCACAGTTTACGACTATGAGCCAAGCGAAGAAGGCATTCTTGCCGATTTGCTGCCGCGCTCGGTTGCGACGCAGATCTTCACGGCTTTGCTGGAAAATGCAGCTTCCGAACAGGGGGCACGCATGTCAGCTATGGACAATGCCACACGCAACGCTGGTGAAATGATCGACAAATTGACCATCCAATACAACCGGTCACGTCAAGCGAAGATCACCAACGAGCTAATTGAAATTATTTCGGGCGCTGAAGCGCTCTAAAACCCGGAGAAACAACATGGCAAATGCAAAAGGCAAAATCACTCAAGTGATCGGCGCCGTTGTTGACGTTCAATTTGATGGCGAACTGCCGCAAATTTTGAACGCTTTGACAACAGACAATGGCGGCAAGACGTTGGTGCTCGAAGTTGCCCAGCACTTGGGCGAGGGTACAGTTCGTGCCATCGCTATGGACGCGACCGAAGGTTTGGTGCGCGGACAAGAGGTGACCGACACCGCCGGTCCAATCACTGTTCCCGTGGGCCGTGCCACTTTGGGCCGGATCTTGAACGTGGTCGGTGAGCCCGTGGATGAAGGCAAACCTCTCGGCAAGACAGAAAAACGCAGCATCCACCAGGACGCTCCAGAATTTTCTGAGCAGGCCACGGAATCTGTGATCTTGGAAACAGGCATCAAAGTGATCGACCTTCTCGCCCCCTATACCAAAGGTGGTAAAATTGGTCTGTTCGGCGGTGCCGGCGTTGGCAAAACCGTTTTGATCATGGAATTGATCAACAATATCGCGAAGGTGCACTCTGGTGTGTCCGTTTTCGCCGGTGTGGGTGAGCGGACTCGTGAAGGCAACGATTTGTACCATGAGATGATCGAGGGCGGTGTTATCGTTCCAGACAACCTTGAAGAGTCAAAAATTGCTCTGGTTTACGGCCAGATGAACGAGCCTCCAGGGGCACGTATGCGGATCGCATTGACCGGTTTGACCCTGGCTGAGCAATTCCGTGATGAGACCGGTTCTGATGTTTTGTTCTTTGTGGACAATATCTTCCGCTTCACACAAGCTGGCTCTGAGGTGTCTGCGCTTTTGGGCCGTATTCCCTCGGCGGTGGGCTATCAGCCAACTTTGGCAACCGATATGGGCGCGATGCAAGAGCGGATCACATCGACCAAATCAGGTTCGATCACATCTGTTCAAGCGGTTTACGTTCCAGCCGATGACTTGACCGACCCTGCGCCGGCCACCTCATTTGCGCATTTGGATGCGACCACTGTTTTGGATCGTTCAATCTCTGAAAAGGGCATCTACCCTGCGGTGGATCCGCTTGGCTCCACCTCTCGTTTGCTGGATCCTCTGATCATTGGCGATGAGCACTACAAAGTGGCAACGGATGTCCAGAAGGTTCTACAGCGTTACAAGTCTTTGCAGGACATCATTGCAATTTTGGGCATGGATGAGCTGTCTGAAGACGATAAAGTGGCCGTTGCCCGTGCACGGAAACTGGAGCGCTTCTTGTCACAACCATTTGACGTGGCAAAGGTGTTCACCGGTTCCGATGGTGTTCAGGTGCCTTTGGAAAAAACAATCGCATCTTTCAAAGCGGTTGTGGCCGGTGACTATGATCACCTGCCAGAGGGTGCATTCTACATGGTCGGTGATATCGATGAAGTCATCGCGAAAGCCGAACGCATGGCAGCGGATGCAGCCTAATGGCAGATACATTGAAATTTGATCTGGTCAGCCCTGAAAGAAGCCTCGCTTCTTTCGAGGCGACTGCGGTCCAAATTCCGGGGTCGGAAGGGGATATGACAGCCATGGCGAACCATGAGCCTGTTTTAACCACGTTACGACCCGGCGTTCTGTCCGTCAGCGCTCCCGAAGGTGTCAGCGAATATGTTGTCACAGGCGGTTTTGCTGAGGTCACAGCGCAGGGCGTGACCGTGATCGCCGAGCGTGCGATGGCCAAAGCGGATGTCACCCAAGAAGATATGGATGGCATCATTGCTGGCGCTGCTGAGGCTGTTGAAAAAGCCAGTGAGGAGGCACAAGAGGCCGCCCGCAAGGTGCAGTCTGATGTGGCGGCCCTGGCGGCCGCTTTGGGCCTGAGCGCCGCTTAAGCGGTCTGATACTATTGAAAATGGGCCCCCTGTGGGCCCTTTTCGTTTATTGTAAATTAATTTAAGAAACTTAGCTTTTGCCGCATGAAGCGCATGTCATCACATACCATTGGGGTGGATCAAGGTACGCTTGAATTGTTTTCGGACTTTCAAGACGATGGAGAAATGTGGGCCGGTTCCGGTCCTCGCAAGGTTTCGCGGGCGGTTGAATTTTCTGAGGCCTATGCTGCCCAACCGAGCGTCCAGGTGAGCCTTACCATGTGGGACATTGGCAGCGACAGCAACGCCCGCGTGGAAATTCGGGCGGAAAATGTGACCCAGACAGGTTTTGATCTTGTGTTCGGCACCTGGTCTGACACACGCGTTGCCCGAGTGAGTGCCAGCTGGCTGGCGATTGGGGAGGTGGCAGATCCCGAGCAATGGGATCTCTACTAATCAATGCGCCCGAGTTAGCCGCAATCGTAAATGCCCTCATAAATTGCCGACAGGGCTTCGGTTGAGAAAAGCGAGGAGACAGAGGTGCCGCTCCAAGTGTTCAAAATGGCCTGCGCAAACATCGGGGCAGTTTGAACGATTCGGATATTGGGCGCATTCGCAACCGCTTGGGTGGCCTCAATTGTGTCGGTAATAACAAGGTTTTTCATCACTGATTTGGTAATGCGTTCCACCGCAGGACCAGATAGAACCCCATGGGTGATGTAGGAATGCACTTCTTTCGCGCCATTCTCCATCAAGACATCTGCCGCCTTGCACAGCGTGCCCGCGGTATCAACGATATCATCCACAATTAAACAGGTGCGGCCTTCGACATTGCCAATCACCGTCATCTCTGCCACTTCACCGGCTTTCTCTCGGCGCTTGTCGACAATCGACAGGGGCGCATCGATGCGTTGGGCCAAATCTCTTGCACGGGCCACGCCACCCACATCGGGGGAGACCACCATGAGGTTGTCCATTTGGTCTTTGAAATGATGTTTGACGTCCAAGGCAAAAACGGGCGAGGCATATAGATTGTCGACCGGAATATCAAAAAATCCTTGAATTTGCGTGGCATGAAGATCGAGGGTCAGAACCCGCTCAATGCCTGCTTCTTCCAGCATATTGGCCACCAATTTGGCGGTGATCGGCGTGCGGGCCTTGCTGCGACGGTCTTGACGCGCATAGCCGAAATAAGGGATCACAGCGGTGATACGGCTGGCGGAGGAGCGTTTGAGAGCATCGGCGATAATCAGCAGCTCCATCAGCGCGTCATTGGCGGGGCGTGACGTGGGTTGGATGATAAACATATCCTCGTCTCGGACGTTCTCATAAACCTCGACGAAAATTTCACCATCGTTGAAGCGTTCAACCCGCGCATCCACAAGACTCACATTCATGCCCCGATGCAAAGACATGCGCCGCGCCACCGACCGGGCCAGCTTTAGGTTGGAGTTCCCGGCGATTAGTTTTGGACCATGAACAGAAGCCATTCGTATTTACCCTCTACGATACCCGCGAGCCTGAGTCGCATATTGTTGACATGGCTTACCATGCGGTTACTGCTCGTCACAGGTTTGATACACAAAAAGGTGACGCTCATGGCACATATTGACTATTTTTTCGCAACAATTTCTCCCTTTACCTACTTGGCGGGCACCGGACTTGAACAGATCGCGCAAAAACATGGGGCAACGATCGCCTACAAGCCCATGGATTTGATGACCGTCTTTGGCCGCACGGGCGGCGTGCCGCCGAAAGACCGCCACATCAGCCGTATTGAAATGCGTGCGCAAGAGCTGCCGCGGCAGGCCAAAAAGCGCAAACTGCCGCTCAATCTGCAACCGGCCTTCTTTCCAGTGAATATGGCGCCCTCCTCCTATGCGATTATCGCCGCATCGACCTATGGCGATGGGGATTTGGGCGCCTTGGTGCATGGCTTCACGCGCGCGGTTTGGGCCGAAGAGAAAGATATTTCCCAACCGGAGGTCATCGCGGAGTGTCTCAAAGCGGCCGGTTTTGATCCAAGCCTTGCCGACAAAGATATGATCGGCTCTGCGGAGCAATATGCCAAAAATACCGAGGATGCGGTTGCCGCCGGCGTCTTTGGTGCGCCGTTCTATATTACAGACAAAGATCAGCGCTTTTGGGGGCAAGATCGTCTGGAAGATCTGGATCTGGTGCTGTCAGGCGCGCTCTGAGCACTCAAAAAATGGTGACCGGGCGTCAGGGGCGGCGC
>Ga0102860_1000327_pt1 | contig 11067 bp, 16 predicted proteins | sample Colrivmeta1449A3_FD_84496 | JGI IMG/M metagenome (GOLD analysis project Ga0102860, IMG submission 84496) | Estuarine microbial communities from the Columbia River estuary - metaG 1449A-3 | ecosystem: Environmental > Aquatic > Marine > Intertidal zone > Estuary | place: USA: Columbia River...
TACATTCTGCCGTCGTAAGTTCGGCATTGATCTACCATTGGGCAAGCGCAATATTTTTGAAGTGTTCAACTACATTGCCGCGCATGGTGGGCCCGTGGTTGTGTTTTATGACTACACGAAAATTAGACGCAACTGGGCCGAATGCAAGCGGCTGGGATATCACATTACGTTCAGTTTCGATGGCTGGGACAATGCGGCAAATCTTAAGCTATGCCGTCAGGCATTGAGCCATGGCGTGAACGTTGCGGCCGCATTTGACACCAAACGGAAGGACGAGCTCCCGTTGTACGTATCCGCATGCAGGCTCGACCCCGCATGGTTGGCAGAGTGCTCAACGTAGTTGATGGCGACTTGTCAGACTATCGCCCCGCTGACGGTTACACTGGTAGCATTATCGGCCTACGTTTTAAGCTCCCCCATGGCATTAACTACACTTCAGAGGACCGCTCGGCATTCTGCATCGGCTGAGCCTGAGAGCCTCTAGAACAGCCCCAACATTCGCCCTAGCAGGATCGCCTGCTAGGGCTTCTTTGTGCCCTTTGCTGGCCCGTAGGATGCGTACTGGCGGTGGCTGCGATCTGCTGCAGGGATTGGGCATTCTGGAGGGCGAGGGAATATTTATCAATTCTCAGCGTGAGTCTCAAGTGATTCTCAATAAGACTGCTTATTGAGAACGCTGATCAATGCACTAAACTGTATCAACGGCTACAGACTGTGGCGGCAAAGTGTGAGAGGCTGGGGAGCGGTAACGCGGGGGTGCAGTGTGTGGGGGCGGCGGTATCCCCTTCAAAAAGTGACGCCATTTTTCATCCCCTTTTTTCGTCCTAGTATTTATACCTAGCCAAAAAGCCCCGAAGGGCTTTGTTGCTGCTTAGAAGACGGTGTGAGAACAGAGCTATGTCTGTAATTCGCTATGAGTCTAAGCAGGGATGGTAGCTGGAAGATGGGTTAAGAACGGAGCGTAGTCCGTCATACAGCGTGAGATCAGCGTAGTAATTAAGCCTGGAAGAAGAGTTAAGAACGGAGCGTAGTCCGTAATACTGCGTGAGACCAGGGCAAGAGAAGGCAATGCTGAAAGAACCCCTAAGACCAAGGCAAAGCTTGGAAGAGTGTTTGAGATCAGCGTTTGCCCTCTCATTATAAAGCCCATTCAGACCAGCAAACTCTTCATAGCACTGAGCATAGTGCGTTGTGCTTGCATGTAGGTTTTACGATGCGCTCGGAAGTCTTCTGTTTGGGCGGGCGAAAAATCGTAATGGCTAAGCAGCTTGCCAGAAGAACTAGCTTTGCGCGTGTCCATTTTGCTCACTGCATAGTTCTTGTAGCCATGCCACATGATATTGGAGCGGGCGATGCCGCCACGATGATGGTAGGGAGTGGTGGCGATTTGCGTGCGCATAAGCCAGCCAATACCTGGGGAGCGTCCCGTATCGGGACGCAGGCGCAGCTCTCCAGTTTCGTTCAAGAGCAACGATGCCAGAGTGTAGAGTTTGGACAGTTTGGGGCCTTGTTGGGAATCTAGGGCATAGAAGGAACCATCTTTTTTGCGATGGAGGAGGCCGAAGATTTCTTTTGCATCGTCAGGGACAATGCTTGCGAGGCGGTCCAAATTGTCAAAAATGAAGGAAGTAATTTGATCTCCTTCAGTTTTATATTTGAAGCGGCGAGCCACGTTAAGGATCATATTGGTATCGTCCTTAAACGCCCAACCAGCTTCACGCCAACGCTCGGGCTCAAACGAACGAGGGGGGAGCTTCAAGCTTTGAAGCACTGAAGGGCTCTGCAGGAGATAGGCATGAATTGCTTGTGCATCCACTGCATCGTTTTTCTCGTCGAAGCCTGCAAGGGCGCGAGCTTTGGGAGTTTGACTATGCGGGAACAAGCGGAGCGTGATGCCCAAGTTTGATGCTTGACGATAGAAGGCGAGGAGTTCGCTGGCTGTATAAACTTGTGCCAAGCTTTTTTTTGTACGAGCACGCCCCAAATGGGCGTCCTCTACCACGAGAGTTTCACCAGGAGAGCACCATGATGCAAGATCGTAGAAGCTTTCACGGGAGAGCGTAAATACTTCGGCACCATTGAAAACGGTCCAATCGTTGTGACCGCCAAAATCGCCAGTGAGCATTGCTGGAAAAAGAAAGAACAGCAGGGATGATCCAGAAGAAGACCTGAAATCAAGGCAAGCTTGAAAGATTCTGTGAGACTGAACATCCTGCTCGTGCAGCATAGCCACGACATTGTCTCTCAAACTCCCAGTGTTGGCACGCTGAAAGCAAGCCGCAGGCGCAGCTTGAAGCGTTTCAGACGATTAGCTTCACCAATGGAGACGCCCCAAGGCGTCGTAATGACGAACTAGAGGCTTGACGAAGACAATTTGCGCATTCTCCTTCGCATTGTTCTTTCAATGCCAGAAAGCGGCCCTTTAAGGGGCCGCTGGTCATGAGATGAAGATTGAAAACGCCTGTTTTTAGCCTTTCCCGCAGCTACGCATAGTTTCAGCGACTCATCACATGAGACTGAGTCAGCTCTTGATTTTTGGCGCGGGCCTTTTATTTTCGCCGCTAGCAGGAATGCTCCGCCCTTTGGGGGCTCCGCAAGCTTAGCTTTTCGCGGCTAGTTTAGCCTTTGTCAGTAGACGCTCCGTCCCTTTGGGGACTACGCTCGCTTGAAGCGCTGGCTTAAGGAGCGTCGTCTAGCCAGGAAGCTGCATGAGCCCATATGAGGCAGCAGCTTCGCTTACGTCTATCGTATCTAACGCTGTTGGGAGCTGTTTTGTCCCTGTTGTCCCGATCCTGTTATGATGAGGGTTCTCAGCGGAGCAAGCATGGTCCAGCCCAAGCAAAAGAGGCGCAAAACAGACGGCTGGGTGTATTTCGTTCAATGGGCAAGCATGCCCTACCACGTCAAGATTGGCTTCTCCGCGTCGCCAGGGGAGCGTTTTGCATCGTTCCTCACGTCGTCGCCGGACACCCTAATCGTCGTCAAGGTTTTTGAGGCCAATCGGGACGATGAGCGAGATTTGCACGAACGCTTTGAGAATTCTCGTCATGCAGGCGAATGGTTTCACCTTTCCATGGCAGTCAAAAAATATCTTGAGAACGAAGCGCCTTGTCAAACGTTGGAGGCGAAGATTAAATTTGGCAACAGGAATGAAAGCCGCATTCAATGGACGCCAATGCGACCAGGGCTGGCTCAGTCCCTTGAAGCGTTGCATCAAGAAAAGCGCTTGCCTCGTTATGTGAAGAATGCCAGAACGTTTGTACTATGGGCTATTGGAGATATTGAAGCTTGCGATTATTTTGTCACGTCTAATGCAATCATTCATCACGAGGCAAATCGCGATGCTTATCAGGCAAAAACCATTTACAACCAGCTCATTGCATTGGAAGAAGAGGAGCTGATTGCGAAGAAGCCTGGTAAAACTTTTACTTTGCTTCCAAAAGGAGAAAGTGAGCTTATCAGCGCGGAGAAAGAAAACACGCAAAAACGCAAGAGCGTAAGAAGCTTGAGAATTGGCTAAAGGCGAAGATTGTATTAAATGCTGCTTCTTATTTCATGGAAAAGAACTAGCGTTAAGTGATCTTCGCTAATTAACCATGTGGGGGCTTCCTGATCGTCAACCATTTAACATTGGCCCTTGTAAGCTTTGGCCTTGCTTTAGCAAGCCTGAGTTTCAATGGTTTGCTGCCATCCATGGCAAGCCTTATTACTTTCGCACGCTGAACGAAGCCAAGCTGTTCGTGCGGGATCTCCTGGCCGTGGGCGACGAGGAAGGCTTGTGTGATTAACTAAATCTTCATCTTCGACAGGGCTCTCCTGCGCTAGCCTGCTCCTGCTGATCGCGCCCCGCTCGAGCGGGGCTTTGTCGTCTTATGAAGCTGAAGGAAAAGGCAAAATGTGAGCCGATTGCTCGCACTGGTAGGGTGCAAGATTGGCTGGATAGCCCCGATGGTCGCTTGCCAGTGAGCTGCACTGTCTTCAACGTAGAAGATTCAATGGAGGGCCCAGATGGCATTGAAGCATCTTGGCGATTTGTTAGTCATGGCTTGCGCAATGGTGCGGGGGTTGCTGTTCATTTGTCTTCTCTGCGCGAAAGGGGCGCTGAGAATGGCAAAGGCCTCGTGGCAAGCGGACCAGTAAGCTTTGGCAAGATTTATTCCACTCTTAATGAAATCTTGCGTAGGGGCGGTTTATATAAAAATGGCGCCGTAGTGCTGCATCTTGACTATACGCATCCCGATGTTATTGGAAAAGTTGTCAATGGTCTGTACGAGCCAGGGTTTATTGACGCTCCTCGTGTTGAATTGCCATGGGCAAAGCGCTGCCTGAATGTAGACGAAAATTTCCTGAAAAATTCCTCTCCCGAAGTAATTGATGCTTTGCTCAAGGGAATTAGCTCTGGCGATATTTGGCTAAACAAGATTCGCTATGACGACAATGGCAACCGTATTTATGCCAATGTTTGCCTGGAAGTGTATTTGCCCCGCCGTGGCACTTGTCTGCTTCAGCACATCAATTTGGGTGCATGCACTATTGACAACATTGAAGGAGCATTCATCGAAGGGATGACGCAGCTTTGTGAGCTGCATGCTGGCACTGGCGTGGGCGACACTGGCGAATATCTGCCTCCTTCCATTGATAAGCAGATTGGTTTGGGCTTGCTTGGCTTGGCCAATTTCCTGGCCATCCAAGAAATCAGCTATAAGAACTTCGGCGATGCGCTTGAGGCCTATCTTGACGAAGATCCCCATCCTTGGGCCCACCATTGGAAAGATACCGTGGTCGGAAAAGCCGTCCACGCTTTGAACAAGGGCATTGCAAGCGCTGCTGACATTGCTCGTGAGCATGGAATGGAACGTGCTTTCTGCATTGCTCCCACTGCATCGTGTTCCTATCGTTATCTAGATGCTCGTGGCTTCACTACAACGCCAGAAATTGCTCCTCCTATTGCTCGTACTATTGATCGTGATAGTGGCACTTTTGGCGTAGAGAGCTTTGACTATGGCGAAGTGGAAACTGCTTCTGAAGTGGGCTGGGAAGCTTTCATGAAAGTTGCCAATGGCATTGTTGCGTTGTATCAACGCAGCGGCCTGTTCCATGGCTATTCGTTTAATTCATGGTCAGACATTGTGAATTATGACGAAGCGTTCCTGAAAGATTGGCTAGACTCTCCACAGACGAGCCTCTATTACAGCTTGCAAGTCTTGCCTGATACTCAGCGCAAGGACGATGCATATGCTGCGTTGGACGACGATTTTAAGAGCATGTTTGGTCTCAATGAAGAGGCCGAGCAGGATTCTGCGTCTTGTTCCGTAGAGGCTGGATTCTGTGCTGCTTGCTCAGAGTGATAAAAAAGAAGGGGCCTAATGGCCCCTTTCCTCCTCACCATTGAATGATACTACGACCATGACCGTCAAGAGCCCCTATCTGTCCATGATTGCTAAGAAGCGTCCTTGGCAGGCCGTGCCTGTTAGCAAGGGAAAAACTCAAGAGGGTGCTGAAGCGACGCTTTATAAGGCGCTGGCTCTGCGTCATCTGGAAATTCCCGTGAAGGAGCTGCTAGAACAGGGCATGCACCGTGAACTTCCTTCTACACCTGGCATCATTGAGACGCTGCGCTCCAATCAGGACGATGAAGATCGTCATTTGGAGGCCCTTGAGTATGTGGCTGCTGCTCATGGCACCGATGTCAAGGCGGAGAAGGAGGTTATGAGCATCTTGAAGGCATGGAATGATCATCCTGCTCATCCCATCCTTAAAGCAGGAATTATGGAGCGGTCTATTTTCTTTGTGGCTCTTCCATTTTTTCGCCAAACTGGAGACGTGGGTATGCGTACTGTTTCCGCCGATATTAGTCGTGATGAGCGGGTTCATACTGCAGTGAATGCGATGGTGAGCAAGGAGCTAGGCGAAAAGGAAAGCCAGAGTCTTGAAAAGCTTTGTGGTGCCACTGCCGCATGGCTATTTGATGATCTTGGCGCATCCCCGAATCAGTGGTTGAATAAGGATTTTTGGCTGCGCCAATCAAAGTCGCTGTTCTGGACTGGCAAGGCTCCTGAAATGGCGGTCACTCGCAGTGGAAGGCAAATTGCGTTCTTCGAAAGCTCAAACGTGGATTTGCCGTCCTACGGACGCTGAAAACGCCTGCAAATACGGAGGTGAGGCGCTAGCATATTTGCTGGCGCTTATTTTTCGAATGAAAACCTGTGCATGCTGCAAGACTGAAAAGAGTTCCTCGGAGTTTTACCGGGAGCCGCGAGTAATCGATGGATTGACGGCGAGGTGCAAGCAATGCACGAAAGAGAATGCTGGCAACAGCTATGGAAGGCGGAAGAAAGATGTTCTTGAGCGCAGGAAGAATCAATACGACGCCCAAAAAGAAAAGGATAGAACGCTAAGAGCAAAATACGGAATTACACTTAAAGATTGGCAACGCATGTTCCGAGAGCAAGGAGAGTGCTGCGCAATTTGCAAGTCCAAATCCCCAAACCACGGGAGTGGTCAGTTTGTGGTAGATCACGACCACGAATTTGGCAACATACGAGGAATATTGTGCGGCAAATGCAATGTGATGTTAGGGCAGGCAAATGATGATCATGGCATCCTGTTTGACGCCGCCATGTATCTTATTAAAACTTTTGCACCAGAATCCATAGAAGAAAGGAAGACCAGGTTAAGGGCAGCGCTTGATGCTACAATCGACTAGTTCCCGCTCTGCGTTAGTATCGGGCAGACAGAGCCTAAGCCTCTGAAGCGATTAGCTCTTGTTAATCGCTTCACGCTTGGGCCATCACCGTGGAGTAGAGCAGTTGGTAGCTCGCCAGGTTCATACCCTGGAGGTCGCAGGTTCAAGTCCTGTCTCCGCCATTTTGATGCTATAGTTTCGAGACAGTGCAAGCTTGGCATGTGCCAAGGCCGTACTGTTCTTTTCCTCCATTGCTCTGTCAGTGGAGAGCAGCGCATGGACTGGAAATTTCTGGTCGCCGCGTTTGCGAACAATCCCCCTCAGGCTTAGCTCTCAGACGGGAACCATTTTGTTGGCGCCAATAAATTGGTTTCTAGAGATGATGCCCAAACAGAGGGGGCCCTGGTTCTGAAGTGTTGGCACACGCTAGGTACATAGCCTAGAATCCCAAGGTTCGATTCCTGGCAGCGCCCTTCCCATGGCTCGCTATCGCATTGTTCAAAAGGCCTCCTATTCGCGTCCAGGTGAGGCTGCTTTTGAAGTGGAGAAAAAAGTGTGGTTTTGGTGGGAACATGCAGGGTTGTGCATGTCTTTAGGTGAAGCCGAACAACGCATTCTTCAATTAAGAATGGCAGACATCCATCCAATTAAGACCATGGTTGTCAAAGAATATAAGCAATGAGCGCATTTGTTATCGCAGACACTCATTTTGGCCATGCCAAAAGCTTGTCTTTTATTCGGCCAGATGGCGAAGCATTGCGTCCATTTTCTTCATGCGAAGAAATGGACGAAACAATGGTGGAGCGGTGGAACGCAAAAGTAAGCAAAGGCGATACCATTTATCACCTGGGAGATGTTGTCATTCCTCGCGCAAGCCTGAAGATTCTTGATCGCCTTAACGGACGTAAGATTCTCATTCGCGGCAATCATGATATTGGACCGTTGAAAGACTTCTCAAAGTATTTTGAAGACGTGAGGGGAGCATTCTTTCACAATGGCGATTCCACTATGCGCGGAGGACTAATATTCACGCATATTCCAGTGCATCCAGCATGTCTTTCTGGGCATTATCTAGGGAATGTTCATGGTCATCTTCATTGTCATCAAATTATCACTGATGGACAAGTAGATAGAAGGTATTTCAATGCATGCGTGGAAAGAAACAATTTTTCTCCTGTAGCATTAGAAGACGTGAAAGCCTATTTCAAGGGCCATGACGGAGCGTCGCACTTTTAACACTCCCCTGCGTGAGCCCCTCAATCCAATTATTTACCAATCGTTAAAGGCCATTGATTGGCATAATGCCCAATATTTCTTAACCATGGACCAATGGCATCTAGAAAAAGCTGCCATCATTAGACAGTACGTTAGAGAGCTAAAGGCTTGGATTTATGAGCAGGAAGAGACTATGGAGAGTGTGGGCGAAGGCCCTAGGAGCCAAGGAAAGTAGCTGCCACAGAGAAGCAGACATGGTGGCGCTTATGCGCACTTTCATCTTCGCATCGTACTTGGCCACGAATGCTTTTATTATTGCTGGCGTGATACGCCATTGGAATGACAATATACCCTCAGCGGGAGTTGAACCCGCACTCGAGCGATTTTAATCATGCGTTTTCATTGAAATCAGCTAAGGCGCTTTTGCGCCTGCGCCATGTGGGTGTCTGCGCATGGCAGTTTGGGCACAAGAGGCGAAGATTTTCCCTACTGTTCTCGTTTCGGTTTCCATTGATGTGATCAAGTTCTAGCACGATTGGCTGCTCCATCCAAAATCTCAAAGAACAGCATTCACATTGGTGTCCTCGTTCCTGAATTAATCGCCGCTTGATTGACCGAGGCATAGTCAACTCATCAAGGCTTTTGAAGTGCCAACCTTTTGGCATCCATGCTCGCCCTGTAAAGTGAGAAATATCTACGCCAAGTTCGGTAATTTTCTTTTTTACAGTTCCATAATTTCCTCCCACTGGAGCTAGCTCTAGCTTGCGTAAAACTTCCGCGATACTTTTGCTAGATAACACCGCCGTTCTAATGTCATCCTCACTGTAATTGCGATACTTTGTCACTGGAATACTGCTTTGCACTTCCAATGCTAATACCCTTGGTCAGATTTGAACTGACGCTTCTTCGGGCTTAAACCGAATGCCTCTGCCAGTTGGGCTACAAGGGCGTAAAGGGAGGGTGCTGAGACGGGGCTTCAATCCGTCTTGTTACAGCTTTTCAAGATGGGTAGGCCCATCTCCCTCTTCTCCTGGAAGACAATGGTGCCTGATCACCATTGTCCTATTTGAACTAACGCTGGCCAGCGTGCTTCGCGAAAGCTCCAGAAGCATAGCACGTTTTGAAACGCTCACCTAGCTTCACCCAGTCTCACACGTCATATTCCTTGCAGCATTGATCACCAGGGTATTCGCGGCAGTAATCGTCAAGAGTGGCCTTCTCGTGCTCTTCCTCATCCTCTGCTTGCTTGAGGGCCTTGGCATGGGCCTGGAGCTTGGGAAACAGCGTGGGGATGTATAGATGTTCGGCTGCGAGGAGCTGAAGGCATGTTTGCTTACTGATGGAAGCATTACCAAGAAGTGCAATGAGAAACTGAGTCTCTTGCATAGTTAAATTGCAGTTCATCGCGTTATGGCAGAACTATTGTTTGAAAAATATACTAGGGGAATGATTTACGAAATCAGGCTTTCAATCCAGCCGATGTCGTCGTCTTTACTTGCAGCAAGAATGGCGCCTGCCATTGCAAATGCTAAGTCGTCAATACCAGAAGCTTTACCGCCAGTTACTGTCCATTGTCCACTCGGTCTGTAGATCACAGTGAGGTTCTTAAGCTGCATGATTGCTTTTTCATGACGATAGACGTTGATTTGTCCTGCATTGAACAATTCCCGCATTTTGCTGAATGCTTTCATCTTGGAACTGACTGTCCAGGTGAGTTCAGTGATGGGCAGGTCAGCAGACAAGCTTTGAATGGTGCCAGCACTGTTGAACTGGTCCATCACGATGGTGTCAAAGACGTATAGACGATGCTGTTCCTTAATCCAATCTTCCACTGCATTGATATTCACTTCCATCCTTCCATTGATTTCAAAATCAGCCATGAAGGAATGAAACTTATCGACGACTAACGTGCCGTTTTCATAGTGAACAATACAAGCAGTGTAATCGTCACGGCCAACGCCACCACGGGCGGGGTCAAGGGCAAGAACATATGCTCCTTGGAATTCAGGACGTGGGGGGAGTGCTGCTCTACGATCATCAATACAGGCATCAACAACATCGCTTGCAACAAGGGCTGAAAGATTACTCGCGAATTGAGCCCCATATTCCACCTTAAACTTTTCGGGGTCGCGCTGTCTTTCTGTGTCGAGAAACTCTTGCGAAATGCTTGGGTTCATCTCCCATGTTGGGAGATTCACTGCTTGCATAAAAGGAAACCTGCCGGAGCTTGCCTCTTTGAAATGCTGGTAGAAGATGCCGTCAGTCAGCCAGGGGGAGGACAGTTCAAGAATGCGCCCCTTGCCTCCAAACTGTGCAATGGCAGGCGATAGAGCGTCATAGATGCCACGACCACCACTGTTTGCATCGCCCTCGTTAGCAAAGGCAAGCTCGTCAAATACTGCGCCAGCGCAAGCGAGACCACGAGCAGCTCGTCCAGACGTGGGGATGGCCTTGAACACGCAATTATTGCTCAGTTCAATGATGTCGGCGGTTTCACGGACAATTTCCTGAGCAAAGGGGCTGTCCAGGATGAGCTGACGAATGTTGTTGAGAGCAATGCGAGCCTGATCTTGACTGTTTGCCACTGTCACGATGTACCACTTTTCCCCCTTCCTTACTCGCTTACGGTATTCGTCTTCTAGGACGAAGCACATGTAGACACAGGCTACTGCTGCCATGACGGTCTTGCCTGATCGCCGTCCCAAGGCCCACACTGCATGGCTTTTATCTGGCTGAAAGTAGTCGTCAAGGATGCGAGCTTGCCTGGGATAGAGGTCGAGCTTAAGGGCGTGACGAGAAAAGTCAGAACATTTCAGCATTGCGCAGTTCTAGAAGTGGGAGTAATACAGACTGCGGCACAAAGTACGCAGCTCTTCCGCCTGCAGGATCTTTTTTCCATTGCGCCTGCATTGCATCTTCGCTCTTTATCCAACCATGGATGAGAGTGATCTTGTGCTGTATCGTAACCAACACTAAAGCTTTTCCAGGCTTCTCGTCTAGTTGGCAGATGAGATCGTAATCATGACGAGAGCGTGTCTTCACGTCTATGTTTGGAGGGAGATCAACAGAACCACGCTTCGCTTCTGCTTCTTGGTAGAGAAAATCCCGCAAGTGAATATAGTCTGCCACTGCCAGTTCACCAGCAGCGCCAAGCTTATGAATGAAAA
>Ga0102860_1000331_pt1 | contig 10985 bp, 7 predicted proteins | sample Colrivmeta1449A3_FD_84496 | JGI IMG/M metagenome (GOLD analysis project Ga0102860, IMG submission 84496) | Estuarine microbial communities from the Columbia River estuary - metaG 1449A-3 | ecosystem: Environmental > Aquatic > Marine > Intertidal zone > Estuary | place: USA: Columbia River Estuary...
CTCTGCTCCTCCACCAGCAGCCCCAAGCTTTCGCCGGTCGTGGGGTTGTGATCGAAGCGTGGTTCGTTGGTGGTTGCCGTCTTGATCAACCCAGCACTATCCGTAAACGTGCCGGAGCTTGCCCTGGTGAACGTCACCAGGTTTGACCCACTGTAATCATCAATCAGACTTTTGTTTTGAGCAAAGTTCAGGTCAAGGTTTGGCACCTGTCCCGCAAGATCGTCTAATTGATCGCCAAAACTACGGCTACTAGCAATCGACCCTAATCTAGTTGCGTTAAGTCTCATCTTAAACCAACTCCGAGACTGCCAAACTACCATTAACGGTAGCCGCAGTATCGCGAATTACGCCAATGCTTGCTCCAAAAGGAACACCAATGTCAAGACGTTCACCATTAGCGATAAAGTGTGAGGTGGAAGCATTGGCGGTTTGAGTGCCGACACCAACAACGTAACGAATATCAGCAAACCGAGCACGAATGCTAATGCGACTGACGTTAGCCGTAAGGGTGGTGTTAGCGGAGCTAGCCGTTGCGGTAAGTTGACGGGCAACACCAGGAATACCAAGGGGTTCTACCGCATCAGCGGAAAACCTACCATTATCAACAGAAGCAGTGTAAGTCATTTAATTATTCTCCAAAAAAATAAAATTTAATCAGGTTATGGTTGATTTTTCCGAAACGTCATGTACCAACCAGACCCATTGCCATCAACCATCCAACGTTTGGACCAGTTTTTCCAGGTATAAGAGACATTTTTACCGCCCCATCCGGGTTTTGGGTAGCCTCCGTTGGCATTATCCATCTCCCCATAGGGGTCATGACACACCACATGGGTATCTGTAAGCCCAACGACCAGCATCCAGTGCCCACCACCCCTTGGAGCGTGAGCAGGGCCGTGGTGGAGGATGCCACAAGCCACAGGATAGCCAGCATCTAAATCCCTTTCAAGGATGGTACGGGTTCCATTCTGATAGAACGTAGCTTTGACCCCGTAATCAGCACAGGCACGGATCTGTGGCACAGCTTGGGTGGTGTCACCGTACTTGAGTACCGTTTTAAGGTAGTCATCATCGGCATTAGACCCAGAAAGTGCTTCTGGCTTGAGGTATTTGATAGCCATGGCAGCCGTACTTGAAAAGCACATGCGACTGCCATGACGAGTGGTACTATCAAGTTGAGGAAAATACTGAGGGACCTTGATAATAGTCACTAGGTTTACTTGAAAAGGGTATCCTTAACCTTAGAGATCTTGTCGTCTTCAGTACGAAAAGGCTTGAGGGAATTTACAGCATTCAAAAAAAGCTGAACGATGCTATTCGCTTTAAGTTTGCTGTTACCAACAACTTCAGAACCAAGAAAAAGAGCCAAGAAGGCAAGAGTTTCGTAGGAAACTTTAAGACCAAGAAAAGTAAGCATTTAATTAGCGGCCTTGACCGCGAGAAAGTTTGCGGGTTGCCTTGGGTAGGCTATGTTGTCCTTGTCCTTGACGGGTTTTCTTTGGGGGACCGGGAACGTGCTCCACCTTTGCTAGTGATTTAGGTTTTCCCATTACTAGCAGTCCACAGCATCAGCAAATTCGGGCAGGGTCTTGAGGAATTGGTAGGCTTGCTTGATGGGGTTAGGGCCTTCAATATCATAGGAAAATGTGTGATACACTTCCTGTAAAATACCACCATTGGCAGTTTTTAAGAAAACAACGCGAGCACTTCCTTCAACCTTAGATACGTCAACATTAGAAACACGAACGTAGCAATTTGGGACTTCGATTGTACCAAATTGAGTTTTAGCTTGCAAAACAATGGTAATGGCCATGATGAATAAATAAAAAGGTTATACGCGAGCACCGACAACAACCGCCGAGTACAACATGGGGTCGGTGGTGTAAGCAAAAGTTATCTGAAGGCTGGATCCAGAAATAGCAAAAAGAACCGTGTTGCCAGCGGTGACAACGTGCGGCCCCACCCCAACGTTTGCCGATACATCACGGTTTACTCCTTTGATTGAATAAACGCCACTAAAGTTTGTCCTTGAAATGATTACTTCAAACTCAAAGCTTGCATTACTTGATAATTGCTCAATGTGAACATAGGCCCTGGATGAAGATGTATCGTTAAGTGGAATAAGAACTGATCCAGCTGATGCTTGATACGTCAGAGGGACTGCATACTGAACACCAGCAGGAGTGCGAGACATCCTGTATTCAACAGTTGTACCATCAAACAAGTTCCCAACAAGTGAGTCGGTGGTTTCAACGTTCAAAATGCGGCTCTGACTCCTATGAACTCCAGCATTGAAAACAGAAGAAATCTTGTTTCCAGTGAACACGCATCGAGAAATCCGGGCTCCATTGGTAGTGGAAATAATTCCGAATCCGTTGTAAGTGGCTCCTGTTGCTGTTGAAATTGTGTTGCCAGCAACGGCTAATTGTTTACAACCAATTAACCTAATTCCAGCTGGGGCAGTACCTACTGACGAGTTTGAGGTATTGTATCCAGGCGAGTCAATTACGTTGCCAGTAATTGTTCCAGAATCAGCATCAACGGCGTAAATAGCACTGTCGGTACACAGGCCAAAATAATTACCAGTAACGTTTAAGTTTTTAACGTTTTGAACATAAAGCGCATTGTCCTGTGCTCCGCTGCCTTCGTGGACACACGATGAGAACGTAAAGGCTTCGAGTTGCCTAGATCCTGATGCACTTAGGCGGGCATTGTATTGGAAGTCGCTTCCATTGATTTGAATTTTGCCACCAGTATCAACTGACAGTAGCTGGTAAGAACCAGAGAAAAAGCGTGAATTATTGACTTGAAGAGAGGCAGCAGTGCAGTTGTTCAAACGAATGCCCACCACAGGCGTATCAAACTCGCATTCGTCAACGTTAAACGAAGCGTTACTTGCGCCATTGAAATAAATTGCTGCGTTAGAAGTAGAGTAAAAATTGCAACGCCGAATCCTTGTATCAATGCAGGGTTCTGCGCAATGAATATGAGCCCCACCGCTTGCGTTGTAGGCAAAGCCCGTGCCGCCTCTGGCAATAATTGTAGAGCCTGGATTGGTAATCCAAAACCCAAGATCCTCAATGGTAACGGTGACGTTGTTGCCGCGTTGGACGCTTTGGAATACTCGGGTAAGGTTAAAGATGTGCTTGGTCAAATTGACCGTGCCACCCTGCGTATCCATAATTATTCGGGTGTGCTCAACCGTGTACGGCACACCGGCCATGCCAGACAAAGTTAATCCATTGTAAACGTTCAGTGTATTGGTAATCCGGTAGGCACCTGGAGGAAAGAAAAGAATAGGAGGTGTGTAGGCAGCCCCAGCAGGTGGAAATGCTACTTGATTAAACATCGCAGCAGCATTATCAATAGCTGCTTGGATAGCTACTGTGTCGTCGGTAACGCCGTCCCCAACGGCTCCAAAGTCTTTGACGGAAATTACGTCCTTAAGCTTGGAATCAACAGTCCTTGCCGTTGCGCCAGTGCCAGCTTGGGTGAAGGCCAGCTTGGTAGCCACAATGCCAGCAGAAGCATTGACGTCAGCATTGACGATGGTGCCGTCAGCAATCTTAGCACTAGTAATTGTCCCATCAGGAATTTGACCAGCAACAGCATTGGCTACATTATTGTTGGTTTCCTGAGCAAGGTAAAGAACTTGATCAAAATTATCGTTTAGATCGTTGGCTTTGATTGATGATCCAGGAAAGAACGTAGCTTGAAGAGTAGCTTCATCAGTGCTCCGGTCAAGAAGAACCGTAGTACCCGCACCAGGAGCAGCTACGAATTCAATCGTGGTGGCATTGGCAAAGAAATATTGAGTTGTAATCGTCTGAAGAGTGCCATTTAAATAGACATCTACATCAGTGGTTTCAATGTATGGGAAGGTAATAGAGAACAGCTTATTAGAGCCATTCCCTGTGTAGGTGTTGCTAGTGATTGCCATGTTGTTGGGTTATTAAAAGTTAATAAACTCTTCTACCTTCCTCTGTTTATTATCGCCAGAAAAGGCACGAATCTGTTCATCTCGACCTTGGAACACTTGAGCACGATAATAAGAGTTAGTTTCAAACAGTTCCCTTAATGCTCGTGTTTTAAACTTACTAACAACGCTTCTCACTTCTTTAATGTGAGGTGGAGCTTTATCAACATCACCAAGAATCATCTCTGTGGTAATAGTACGGCCTTTCCAGCTCTTAGCAAGTGATTGCCATTGTGGGTTTTTGAACAGTTTATCTAGCTCTTTAGGAAGACCACTCTTGTAGAGGATCTGAGCTAGTTGTTCCCGTGCTTCTGGTTCTAGTTTGACACCGTTTAGTCCAGTCTTAAGGATGGTATTGGAAGGGTATCCAATGTCCGTCATGGTTTTAACTACTCGGTTATCAGTTGCTTCATGGATACGAATTGGTGAGAAGGCATTATAAAGACCACCGGCAGCCGAAAGCTGTTTTTTGCCCGTAAGCCAGCTCGTCACCGACGGAACATCCGCACCGTAGCCAGGAGCAGCACTCACAAGCATCCGATCCAATTCACCACGGGTTTCCTTGAGATAGGGTTCTAGTGCGTTAGAGAGTCCCCTGCGAGCACCAGAGTAAGGAGTCATGTTGTTAAACGTCGTCCACGCTAGCCGTTCACCAGACGGATCAGTAAGATTTTTAGGATCAAGAAGTCCACCAATTTCCGCAAATCCAGATAAGAAACTCTTGTCGGTATAAGCTGCCGTAATTGAATAAACCAATTGATTCATGATTTGACCAGCAGCATCGGCACCACCAATCTTTGTTAACCGAATAGCATCAGCAACAATAGATAGCATTGAGTTTACTGGTTCAAGAGAAGCATATGAAACCCATTTGTTACCAATTTTAATTGAAAATGGTGGGCGGCCTTCTTCTTTCCAAGCAGCCCTTTCATTAGCATCATGCGGCCAGTTACCTGTCACATCAGTAGAAAGAGCAGTCATTGTCAGTGCTCCTGCTAACATGGCTCCAGTAGCTTGTCTGCCTCTGATCTCAGCAACTAACAACATATCACCATTCTTTTCAGCAGCTTCAAGAGTATCTCCTAAGCCACGAATGACTTTGTGCATAATAGGAACATGCTCCAAACCATACCCAAACAAGTTAGCTGGGGTACGGATAAAGGGCATAAATAGTTTACCTAAACCACCAGGCGAGTTATCCATCATATTGGAGATGGAGTTAATAAACGAACCCGGATCTTGTTGGAAGGTGATACGTTCTGCGTACTTTAGTAAATCTGGATCATTAATACGTCCAGTCTGTGCGTCAATTCCTTTGGAGAAATTATCAACATACTTATTGAACAACATATCCACATCAGCATCGTCTGCCGAGTGAGCCATAGCATCATACATCGCTTTGCTATTAATGCGATAACGAGCTGCCATAGACTTAAAGAAGTCATCAGACGCCATCAATGCCCGCCCAGGCCAGCTGATCCAGGGGTTATGAAGGAAATCATAATGAGTTTGAAGCAAACCAGCAGCAAGTTTCTCACCGGGGTTCTTGGCAGCAATGTGCATGTTTTCAAGAATGGCCCTAGTTTGGAAGTCTTCAACGACAAACTTATGATCAAAGTTTACGGATTCCCCTGATCGAAGCGTGGTCATTGCAACCTTCCAAGCCTCGTCGATGCCCGTTGACATCCCATGAAGGCCAGCAACAGCAGAAGCCCTTAAAGATTTATCGCCAGTAAATACACCCCTCATGTAAGTAGAGAAGGGACGTTCTAGCATGGAATAGGTGTTACCAAAGCCATTACGGAGATGGGTAAGGGGCCCAGACAGAATCGAATGGTACATCCCTTGAATGGCCTGTTTAAAGCCGGTGTCAACTGCCATACGGCTAAATTGAACAACCTTAGTAGGGTCACCATTTGCTAGTACCATACCCTTGATCAGAGCATCCAGTTCATCTGCTGCTTTTGGATCATTAGAGCGTTGAAGAGATTTAACTTTCATTGCCCATTCTTTGATTTGTGCCCTGGTAAGTTCAAAGTTAGCAGCAGCTTGACCCGCTGTTTCCCTATCTAGACCAATAGCACTGCCAAAGGTTTGCAACCGAAAGCCAGTCTTGTATGCGGTGTACTTGTGCATTCCAAGGAGGAATACCATACGATCCGTCATTCGATCAACCAAGTTACCTACTGGTTGACCGGCTTCCCGTAGGGCAGAAGCATTAGTAGCAAGCTCATTAAGTTGAAGTGCTCCATCACGGATAAGAGCCTTGGTGACAAGGATACCCCGTTCCGACAACATTTGACCAGTAGTATTCTCTGGATCAATCAGTTGCCGTTGCTTCATCAAATTATAAAATGTTTCCTGATTTATATTTTGATCACCCATCGCCCCTCTAAAGTCTTCAAGCTCTTCTGCCGCTGAACGGACCAAAGTGTCCATTGATAGCTTAGAAGATTCAGCCAACTCTTGAAGTTCTTGTCTAGCACTTAGGCTACGGATGAGTTGTTCTGGCTGCCCTTCGATGCCTTGAACCTTGAATTGGGCATCAGTCATCATATGAGCAGCACCACGAATGGGCCCAAACCCATAACCAGGATTAGCTACCTTAACACCAGTTCCATAAATCGAGTGTTGATCAAGGATTACCTGTGCTGGATTGCCTTCATCAATAGTTGCCGCAGCATCTTGGGGTTGATAAGACTTTGCATCATCAGGATCATATCCATTGACAATACGTTCATCTAGTTCAGCTTGATTCAGTCGTACTTCAGCAAGCGTCTCCTTGAGGGCAACATATTCTGGATCAGTATCAGGAGCCTTAGCGGCTTTAAATACTTCTTCACGTTCCATCAATGAACGTTCTAAGGTAAGAAGTTCTTCGGTTTCAGATTGATGTGCCTCCGACCAACGAGCAGATTCTGCTTTAACATCCTTAGCTCGCTTAGTATCAATCTCTTTCATTGCGGTCTTGCCAGCTTCTAAGCCTTTAGCAAGGGCAACTTCATCACTATCACCAGCCGCTTTTGCTGCCTGAGTTACGTTACGCCCAACAGCCATCCACATCAAACCATCAGCAACTGCTCCAAATACGCCACCTTCAAGAACTGCCTTGACTTTTTTCAAAGCCAAACCATCACCATCTTTTGTTGCCAAAAAGAAAGCATCATGAAGAGGGCTATCCTTAGGAACCAGATTTTGAACTACCTGAGATAGGTTACCATCATTGGCAGTAGTGAGCATAAAGTCAGCAACAGCACCAGGAACAATACCTGATGCAATAGCACCTTTAAGTCCCACACCCTTTGTCCCTAAGGTAAGGAGTGCCTTAGGAGCCACGGTAGCAGCAGCCTTAGTGATCAATGCAAACTGAGCAAGCTTTGCGCTAATCTGACCGATCTGTGTCTTTGGTTTTTCCAATCCAAAAGAAGTAACAGCAGCAGTGTACCGATCACTCCAAGGGTCTTCAGTAGGTTTGACGGTTCGACCAACTGCTTTAGTAAGTCCAACCTTAACGACATCACCAAGAAGATCAGCAGTGTCAACAACTGAGGTAAGTCCCCCAATAACAGCTTCCTGTGATACCCGACGAGCTTCTTTGCTGGTTTCAACCATGGCTTTATTGCCAGTTAGTTCACCAACCTTTTGAGAAGCAGCCGCGACAGGATTAGCAACTACATCAAGGGTACTTTTAATAGCTTTTCCAACTGAACCACCACCTAGATCAAGAAGCCCCTGAATAGGATTAGATGACGTTGGGGTTGCTGCTTCTTTTGTTTTCTCTTGAATTTGAAGTTGTTCAGCCGCTTTAATTCGTTCTTGTTCTTTTTCATACTCACCACTGTAGTAGTGAGGTTCGATAGGCCCGAGCCCCACAGGGCCAGTTAATTGAGACATGTTAAGAGTGTCCGCAGACGAAATAAATTAAAAACAAAAAAGGACCAGCGCACCAGTCCCTTTCTTTATGAACTATGAACCACGATATTCAAAGTGACCACCATGGCTACCATCATATTCGTGGAGATACCACCCGTACTTGGGTCCATTTTTCTTCATCCATTCACCAGAAGGGCCATGAATGTCCATGGCATTGCCGGAAAGATGAAGAGAAGCCTCAGCTCCTCCTACGTTTTGATTTTTGGCTGAGCTACGTTGGGAACTAGCAATATCACTTGCCTTTACCATACCGCCTGAATCTGCCATCATCCTAGCAAACGCTTTGGCTCCACCTTGACTAAAGATAGGAGGCCGTCCGCTGGCATCACGAGTATTGGGAATGGTAAATCCACTGCCCGATTCAGGATGACTAGCAGGAATAATGGCTCCACCTCCACTGACATCAGCAAACATACGGCGAGCTTCTGACATGTATTGGAGGTAACGCTTATCTTTATAAGCACCCCAGGCCGTCTTACCGTCTGTCCTAAGCATAGCTGCCATGACACGAGCATTGGTTTCTGGATCTTTTAGATCATCTGCGCTACGGAGACCATAGCGACGTAAACGATCAAAACCAAGATTACCAATCATATTAATCTGCCACAACCCAAATGAATCGTCACCAGTATCTGGATTAGTGTTTCTAACACCAGAATTACCAGTGGATTCAGCCATACCAACAGCAGCCATTTCAATAGCTTCTTCCTTACTAAGACCATTCTGAAGTCCAAGTTGAAGATACTCACGCATACCAATCTTAACCCCAGGGCGAAGATCAGTTACTGGAGCCATTCCCATGCTTGATTCCATACGTTGTCTCCGCAGTTGTGCCTGTTGGATACGTTGAAGTTGAAGGGTTTGTTGAAGGTAATTCCCTCCGGTTGCATTTAACCTCCTAGTAGCCCAAGGTGCAATAGCAGCATACTGAGAGTTTTGCTGAGCAAACGGAAGTCCTTGAACAACCTTTGGATCAAGCTTATTATGAACTGATTGCTGTTGAAGCAACGCAGGTAGTCCGCCAAGCGTAGAGTTTGCCAAGGTTTGAATCTTAGCAGCTACTGGTTGTCCAGCCTTGAGGCGTTCAACACTTTCTGTCACTTCTTCTGCGCTCAACAGTCGTGCCGACCCAGAGTTCAAATTACGCAATTGAATGGTTCTTGGATTGAACCCAGCAGCATTAGGAACATAACCACCAAGAGCACTGTTAATACGATCAGGGGTTAGTTCTGGGTTATTACTAAGGGGCCGTGCTGTCCATTCCCTTGTTTTAGGGTCTTGTCTAAAATACTTACCAATAGTGGTAGGCAGTTCATTTAGAACAAATTGATTGACATCATTATCATCGGGCTCATTGCCTTTAGCCTTTTGACCTTTCCACCATTTCAACGCATTACGAGTCAAATCGTTTGTGATTTGTTGAACATGAAGTGGATTTTTATCTGGTTGATTATAAGGGTTAAGAGAGATAGCTCCAGCTTCACTTAACTTGGCTTTAACAGCATCTTCAATACTGGAACCAAATTGCTTCTTAAATCCAGTATCAACTTCTGTCACTGCCCACTGCTTCAGTTCTCTACCCATTTCGGTAGTCAACCTACCAGCAGCTACGTCCGCCTCGATTTGAGTGTCGGAGGGACGTTGACCTTGACGTATGCCTTCTCGGTATTGATGATAGAGTCTGTACTCAACATTAGGAGGTTCTGCTTGAAACTCAGCATAAAGTAGACGAGCTTTTTCATTGCCAGTCTTTGCTGCCTGAGACAGCATATCCATGACAACATCCGTCTGCTGTTTAAGCTCAGCTGGATCTGTGCTAGGGTCCATCCTAGCAGTCTTAAGCAAAGTAACTGCTGTTTCAAGTGCTTTAGCGTCTTGTTCTTCTACCTTTCTATTATATGCTTCTTCCTTACCATCAATGGCAGCAAGAGTTTCATCAAAATCAGAACCATAAGCCAATCCAAGAGTAATGCTATTTGGATCATTAGCGATCTTACGAACACCACTGAGTCGATTAAGCATCTCCCTTGCCTGAACAGGAGGCATGGTTTTGATTGTAGCAAGAATCTCTTTAGTAGCTAAATCACTGGCTTCACCACGGGACATGTCTCCATTGACAACAAAGTTGCTGACACTGGTTTGGAACCCATCAAACATTTCGTCTGTGGTAAGATCAGGGTTACTAAAAACACCACGAACTTCCCCTTGCTCATCAGAAATAGCAGTTCTTTTTTGCTTAGCAACGGCAGCAGTAAGAGTGTTGGAGAACATCTGCCCTCTAACCGCTTGAAGGGTAGGAGCCAAGTGCTCAGCAATAATCATGGGGTTAATACCTTGAATACCGCTTTGCCTAATCAGCTCTTGCTGACCCATTGCTAGGGCTGCTTGAATATCTTCAGGATTAGGACTAGAAGCTGCCTCCGCAGGGGAAATCATCCTACCATCTCTGGTTTGAAGGATGGGGTCCTTTGTTGTCATCCAAGCAGCCATAAAGCCTTGAGCATTGGAAGCAACCATCTTTGCTGATCCAACAGCACGACCATAGGCCCGCCATCCAGACACAGCCTTACTGTTTGCCTTAAACTGCTGTCCGACCTCCAGACTACCCTGTTCGGAAAGGGTATTACCAATACGGGTATCCTCTTCAGCACCAGTCTTCAGAACAGCAACATCTTGTTGATACTTAGCATAAGCATCAGCAGAGGGTGTCATGTCCCCATTAACAATATCAGCAATGCCTAGTTGCATTTCCTGTTCATTCTTTTCCTTTGCTTTGTCGGTGATAAACTTAGTAAGAGTATCAGAGAACTGAGCAAAAGCACCAAGATCCTTTTCTGATTGCCGAAGCATCATTTGGCTAGGATCGAAAGCAATTCCGGGTTGAAAAGAAGGAGAGGTTTGAGATCCAGTTAGAGCAACCTGCTGGTCAGGGGATTCATAAATGCTAGCCATTAGTTAGTCCACTTAATAACTGTACCGGCCCGTCCACCGGGTAATGCTGTATCATAGGGCAAAGGTCTAGGAGCACCCCCGCCACCCGCCGCAGGCGCCTTAAGTGCCATGCCAGCAGACACGC
>Ga0102860_1000339_pt1 | contig 10820 bp, 9 predicted proteins | sample Colrivmeta1449A3_FD_84496 | JGI IMG/M metagenome (GOLD analysis project Ga0102860, IMG submission 84496) | Estuarine microbial communities from the Columbia River estuary - metaG 1449A-3 | ecosystem: Environmental > Aquatic > Marine > Intertidal zone > Estuary | place: USA: Columbia River Estuary...
AAAATTGACTCAGCTAAAACACTAGAAATTCAAGCCGGAACTCAAATTCACCTTCATAAAAATGCTTTACTGTATGTATATAAATCAACTTTAAATATTCAAGGGGCAATTGGAAATGAAGTTGTATTTCAAGGAGACCGTTTAGAACAAGATTACCAAGACATTAGTGGACAGTATTATGGTATCTATTTTGAGAAAGCTCGACCTAGCACAATAAACTATGCAATAATTAAAAATGGAACATCTGGAATTCACTTATTTTCTAGAGATCAAGCATTCACAGATTATACCTTGAGTGTTACAAATACAATTATTAAAAACCAAGCGAGATACGGGATTTTAATTTATTCAGGCGCGAAAGTTAAGGCTGAAAACTGTGTCATAGCAAAAAATGGCACCCATGCTCTTTTAGTATTGGAAGGAGGAGATTTTAATCTAAATCATTGCAATCTATTAGGATATGGCGCTTCTACTTCTGCTGCTGTTGGAATTAGTAATTTTTACAACGATTATTCAAGTGGTACGACAAATGTTGGTTCTATAAACGAAGGAGTTTTACAGAATTGTATTATTTCCGGTACTTTACCCACTGAAATGGCAATTGATACAATACAAATGCCGGGCGTAACAATAAACTTTAATTTCAACCATTGTCTGATCCAATCTGAAGAAATTCAAACAGATGGTTTTTATCAAAATATTCTATGGAATGGCAATCCTAATTTTACAAACACAAATGAATTTGATTTTTCATTTCCAAATAGTGCAATTCACAATGAGCAAGGGATAAATTCTATTGTAGTTACTGATATATTCGGGAATCCAAGAAATAATCCTCCGGATATTGGAGCTATTGAAGTCAATTAGATTTTATAGGACAAGTAAAATGGAATAAAAATTAATTTTAAACATCTTACTTTTGTGTGAGTTTAATTAAATTCAATGCAGATCCAGCTTTAAACCATTCAATCTGAGAAGCATTATAAGTATGATTTAAAAAGATATTTTCTATTGACCCATCCATGTGTTTTATTTCAAGATTTATTTGTTTCCCTGGAGAGAAAGATGCTAAATCAGTAAAACTCAAGATATCATCTTCACGGATTTTATCGTAATCATTTTCAATGTTAAAAGTCAATCCTAACATTCCTTGCTTCTTTAAATTTGTTTCGTGAATTCGCGCGAAAGATTTTACAATTATTGCACAAACACCAAGATACCTTGGTTCCATTGCTGCATGTTCACGAGAAGATCCTTCACCGTAATTGTGATCACCGACAACAATTGTAGGAATTCCTGCGGCTTTATACGCTCGTTGTACTGCTGGGACTTCACCATATTCACCAGTTAAAAGATTTTTTACTGAATTAGTTTTTCCATTAAATGCATTTTCTGCACCAATGAGCATATTGTTTGAAATATTATCTAAATGTCCACGGTAGCGCAACCAAGGTCCAGCCATAGAAATATGATCTGTTGTACACTTGCCTTTTGCTTTAATAAGCAATTTCATTCCTAAGATATTATCACCGTTCCAAACTGGGAAATTTTCCAATAATTGCAAACGAGATGAGTTCGGATCGACTGAAATAAGGATTCCGCTACCATCTTCAGCAGGTGCTTGAAAACCGTTGTCTTCAACATCAAAACCCTTATTCGGAAGCTCATCACCTTTTGGAGGACTTAGTTTAATTTGCTCACCATTCGCAGATGTCAAGGTATCTTTTAAAGGATTAAATCCCAAATCTCCAGAAATTGCAATAGCTGCAACCATTTCTGGGGAAGTAACAAATGCGTGCGTATTTGGATTTCCGTCAGCACGTTTCGAAAAATTTCGATTAAAAGAATGAATTATCGTATTCTTTTCTTGCTTTTCTGCTCCTGCACGATCCCATTGTCCGATACAAGGACCGCAAGCATTTGTAAAAATTTTAGTGCCCATTTTTTCAAAAGTAGCAATGATACCATCTCTTTCGATAGTATAACGCACTTGCTCAGATCCAGGATTTATTCCGAATTCAGCTTTTGGAGTAATTCCATGCGCAACAGCTTGTTCAACTATTGATGCTGCACGCGCCATATCTTCATACGATGAGTTGGTGCAAGAACCAATTAATCCCCATTCAACTTTCATCGGCCAATTATTTGCTTCCGCTTCTACCCGCATTTTTGAAACTGGAGTTCCTCTGTCCGGAGTAAATGGCCCGTTTATATGTGGTTCTAACTCACTTAAGTTAAGTTCTATAAGTTGATCAAAATACTTCTCTGGATTTTCATAAACCTCAGGGTCACCTGTTAAATGTTCTGCAATTAAATCTGCTGCTGCAACGACTTCTGCCCTTCCAGTTGCACTTAAATACCGTCGCATGGAATCGTCATAACCAAAAGTAGAAGTTGTCGCTCCTATTTCTGCTCCCATATTACAAATTGTTCCTTTTCCTGTGCAAGATAATGAAAGAGCACCAGGACCAAAATATTCAACGATTGCTCCTGTTCCACCTTTTACAGTTAATATATCAGCAACTTTTAAAATTACATCTTTCGCTGAAGTCCAACCGTTTAATTTTCCTGTCAATTTTACCCCAATTAATTTTGGAAACTTTAATTCCCAAGCCATTCCTGCCATTACATCAACTGCATCAGCACCACCCACTCCAATTGCAAGCATTCCCAAACCACCAGCATTTACGGTATGAGAATCTGTTCCTATCATCATTCCTCCTGGGAAAGCATAATTTTCCAAGACAACTTGCTGTATAATCCCTGCTCCTGGCTTCCAAAATCCAATTCCATATTTATCTGAGATAGTAGAAAGAAAATTAAAAACCTCATTGTTTTGATTCAAAGATTCTTGTAAGTCCTTTGTAGCGCCAACTTTCGCCTGAATTAAATGATCTGCATGAACGGTAGAAGGAACAGCAACTTTTTTCTTGCCAGCTTGCATAAATTGTAAAAGTGCCATTTGAGCTGTAGCATCTTGCATAGCTACTCGGTCTGGCGCGAAATCAACATACGACTTTCCTCTTTCATGAGAAACAGTTGCATTTTTATCCCAAAGATGAGCATATAGTATTTTTTCAGATAAAGTAAGAGGCCTTCCTATTACTTTTCTAGCTGCTTCAATACGTTCTGGATACTTTTCGTATACCTTTTTAATCATTTCTAAATCAAAAACCATCTTCTTCTAAATATTACAATTTTGTGTGCCACAAATTTAATGAATTTGATGAAAGTTGTAACGCTGAAATGAGATGATTTTTTTGTATGCTCAGTTCTTCGTAACTTAGAGCATGATAAAAAACAACTTTTGGTATTTCTATTTGCTCATTATTTCAGGATTAGCATGTGGATTTATTATAATTGAATTAGAAAAAGGCACTGCAAGTTATTATGCAAATTCCTTTAATGGCCGAAGAACTGCTTGCGGAGAAACTTTCAGTAATGATAGTCTAACTGCGGCTCATAAATCCTTGCCATTTGGCACAATCGTAAAAGTCACCAATTTAAAAAACGACTCCATAATCTTATTAAGAATTAATGATCGGATGCCTCAAAGTAACCGAAGAGCAATTGACGTAACATTAAATGCAGCAAAAAAACTTAATTTTGTGCGTGAGGGATTAGCAACTGTAACTATTGAAGTTATTGCTAGCAATTCTCCAAAAATAAAAAAATGAAGTCGTCACTTTTTAGTAATCTTAAAATAATTGATCTTTCTACAGTTTTAGCCGGACCTTCAGTAGCAACATTTTTTGCGGAATTAGGAGCTGAGGTTATAAAAATTGAAAATAAAAGGTTGGGTGATGTAACAAGAAAATGGAAATTACCAAGTGAAGAAAAAGATTGTCCTATTTCAGCTTATTTTTCTGCTGTTAATTATAAAAAAGAATATATAAACCTTGACATAAGCGATACTGCAGATAATGCAAAATTGATAGAAATGACCAATTCATCTGATATAGTCATTATGAATTTTAAAAAAGGTGATGAAAGAAAATTAAATATCACAGAAAAAATCCTTCGTAAAAATAATCCTCGTTTAATTATCGGAAAAATATCTGGTTTTGGGAATGACAGTGATCGTGTTGCTTACGACCTAATCTTGCAGGCAGAAACCGGTTTTATGTCCATGAATGGGACAGAGGAAAGTGGACCTGTAAAAATGCCAGTTGCTTTCATAGATGTTTTGGCGGCTCACCATCTTAAAGAAGGTTTACTCATTGCACTTTTAGAGCGAGAAAAAACACAAGTTGGATGCACTGTTTCTGTTTCTCTCTACGATGCTGCAATTTCTAGTTTAATGAATCAAGCGTCAAACTACTTAATGGAAAATAAAATTCCAAAACGTTTAGGGAGTTGCCATCCAAATATTGCGCCATACGGTGAGATTTTTACAACATCAGAAGGACATTTAATCACCTTTGCAATTGGTTCAGAAAGTCATTTTGAGAAATTATGTAGCTTTTTAAGTTGCGGAAACTTACCAGACGAAAAAGACTTTTCCACGAATCAAAATCGTGTAGAAAATAGAAAAAAATTAGCGGAAATAATTCAAGAAAAAGTGAAGTGTTTTACTTCAACTAATCTTTTAGATGAAATGCATAACTTACACATTCCTTGTGCAAAAATTAAAAATTTAAAAGAAGTTTTTGAAGATGAAAATGCTAAAAAATTAGTTCGCTCAGAGCAAATTGATAATAAAGAAACAAAACGTGTAACATCAATCGCTTTTGAATGGGAATAGAAATAAGAAGTCCGAAAACAGATAAAGAATGGGTCGAATATTATGATCTTAGGTATCGTGTTCTTCGACAACCTTGGAATCAGCCAATTGGAAGCGAAAGAAATGAGGGAGATGCAAGTGAACAACATTTTGCGTTGTACAAAGGAATTAATCTCTTTGCCGTTGGAAGATTGGATAAATGTGAAGGTGAAAAACGACAAATTCGATTCATGGCGGTGGAAAAGAATGAACAAGGATCAGGATACGGAAAAATGCTTATGATAGAAATGGAAAAATATTGCCGCAATAATAAAGTGAATGAAATAATTTTACACGCTAGAGAATCAGCTATTCCTTTCTACGAAAAACTTTCTTACCAATTGCAGGAACCTTCCTACAAACTTTTTGGCGAAATTCAACATTATTTAATGTCTAAAAAACTGTAGGATGAATCAAAAAAAAGTTCTTGATGGATTTTACGACATTATTTCTGAACATAAAATTGAACTATTTGATCGCGTTGCTTCCGAACGGACAAAACACATTACTTTAGGTATCGAAAATATTTTTCAAGAACACAATGCTTCTGCAGTTCTCAGAACCTGCGACTGTTTTGGAATTCAAGAATTACATGTCATTGAAAAAAACAATGAATTTGCAATTAACCGCGATATAGCACTTGGTGCAGGAAGATGGATTGATGTTCATAACTATGGAAGTGAGAATCCGTCAGAGGATTGTATGAAGCTATTAAAAAATCAAGGATATAAAATTGTTGCAACCACTCCTCACACCGAAGCTTTTACAATCAATAATCTTCCTTTAGAACAGCCCTTAGCAATTTTTTTTGGTACAGAACAGGAAGGATTATCTGAATCTGTACTTCAAGCTGCCGATTACCAGGTTAAAATCCCGATGTTTGGATTTACAGAAAGTTTTAATATTTCTGTTTCTGTTGCAATTTTATTAAATACACTCAGAAAAAGATTGGTTGATAGCGACATAGAATGGAAATTATCGCAAGAGGAACAAACTGACCTAAAAATTGAATGGTGCAAAAAAATTCTTAGGAGTGGACAGGCACTTGAAAACGAATTTAATAAGCAATTATTAAAAAAAGATTTATAACTTTGCAACTGAAATAAAATTGAATAAAAATATACTTAATTATGGGAAGAGGAGATAAAAAAACTACAAAAGGAAAAAGAACTATGGGTTCTTACGGAAATACCCGTAAAAGAAAAGAAGATGTTAAACCAATTGTTGTTGCGAAAGTAAAAAAAGTTGCTAAGCCTGCAGAAGTAAAAGTTGAGAAACCTGCAAAAGCAGAAAAGCCAGCAAAAAAAGCTGTAGCTAAGAAAACTGAGAAATAATTTTAAAGCTGTCTAACCGACAGCTTTTTTTTTGAACATTTTAAGCAAGTAATAAACATTTGTAAAGCTATTTCAATATTAATCGAGAAATTTATAAACTCAAAAAGCAATCACTCATGAAACATAATTTTGGAGCAGGACCCTGTATTTTACCTCAAGAAGTATTTCAACAAGCAGCAGCTGCCGTAAAAGATTTTAATGGTTTATCCATTCTCGAAGTTTCCCATAGACACAAGGACTTTGTTGCTGTAATGGATGAAGCTATTACTTTAGTTAAAGAAGCTTTAAATGTTCCTGAAGGTTATTCGGTTGCTTTTCTTCAAGGTGGCGCTTCTCTTGGTTTTACAATTGTTGCATTAAATCTGATGCGCGATAAAAAAAAAGCAGGATATATCAACACAGGAACTTGGGCCTCTGCAGCAATAAAAGAAGCTAAAAAAGTTGGTGTTGATGTAAATGTGTTCGCTTCTTCTGAAGACAAAAATTTTACCTACTTACCAAAAAAATATACTGTTCCTACGGATGTTGACTATATTCATTTTACATCTAACAACACTATTTTTGGTACGCAGTTTAAAGAATTTCCTAAAACAGATTTACCTCTTTGTTGTGACATGTCATCCGATATTTTTTCTCGTGTAATTAATGTTGCTGATTTTGATATTATCTATGCAGGAGCTCAAAAAAACCTTGGTCCAGCTGGAGCAACTTTATACATTGTAAAAGATGAAATTCTAGGAAAATCTTCTTCTCCTTTCATGCCAACTTACTTGGACCTAAAACAGCAAATTGAAAAGGAATCAATGTTAAATACACCGCCAGTTTTTTCTGTCTTTGTTTCAATGCTAAACTTGCGTAATTTAATAGCAAATGGCGGAGTTCCAGAAATGGAAAAAAGGAATATTGCAAAAGCGAAATTATTGTACGATGAAATTGATTCAAATCCATCATTTAAAGGTGCTGTAGAAATTGAAGATCGTTCAAATATGAATATCACCTTTTTATTAACAGATGAGTCAAGAGCTGCCGATTTTGATCAAATGTGGAAAGCTGCAGGAATTGTTGGACTCCCAGGGCATCGTTCTGTAGGTGGTTACCGCGCTTCAATTTACAATGCCTTACCAATTGATAGCGTGCAAGTTTTAGTAAATACAATGAAAGAATTCTCTCAAAAATAAATAGATTAATAAAAGTACTCGATGAAAATATTAGCAAATGATGGAATTTCCTCAGTTGGAAAAGAACAATTAGAAAGCGCGGGATTTACTGTCATTACAGAAAAAGTAGCACAAGAAAACCTAGCATCTGCAGTTAATGAGCAAGGAATTGAAATGATTTTAGTTCGCTCTGCAACAACAGTTCGTAAGGAAGTAATTGACCAATGTCCAAACTTAAAGCTAATTGGTCGAGGTGGTGTTAGAATGGATAATATTGATGTTGCTTACGCTAGAGAAAAAGGAATAACTGTCATTAATACGCCCGCTTCTTCTTCACAATCAGTTGCAGAATTGGTAATGGGACACTTATTTTCACTTTCTCGATTTCTCCATGATTCTTTTAAAAATATGGAAAGTGATGATTTTTCAACCTTGAAGAAAAATTATGCTAAAGGTGTTGAATTAAGGGGCAAAACTCTTGGAATTATTGGTTTTGGTCGTATTGGTCAAAGTTTAGCTTCTTATGCTTTAGGGGCTGGAATGGATGTTATTGCAATTGATCAGTATTCAACTCCGGTAAATGTTAGCGTGCCGCTTGGATTGAATAATAAAATAGCTATTGAAATCACTCCTACAACAGACTTGAAAAGTGTTTTAGGGAATTTAGACTATATCTCTATACACGTTCCAAAACAAGCGGATGGAAGTGCTGTTATTCGTTCTGCTGAATTCGCATTGATGAAAAAAGGTGTTAGAATTGTAAATGCTGCAAGAGGAGGAGTAATTGATGAAATAGATTTAATTGAAGCATTAAATAATGGAACTGTTGCTGGAATTGCATTAGACGTTTATGAAAATGAACCAAATCCTAAGAAAGAATTAATTTCACATCCTAAAATTGCTTGCACGCCTCATATTGGTGCTGCAACAAATGAAGCGCAAGACAGAATTGGAGAGGAATTAGCTCAATTAATAATTGCTCAGTTCGGCCCGAAATAACTTAAGGTATTTTATTTAAGTCGTATATTTGGAGATATGAGTGTAAGAAATATTTTTCTTTTTATATCTTTTAGCTTGTTTTTATCCTGTTCGAAAGAAGTAAAAATTGATATTCCAGGTTTTACTTCTCAATTAGTTGTTGACGGAACGATTGAAACAAATGGAAATCCTCTTGTCCTCTTATCCCAATCAGCAAACATTTATTCCGAAACAAATCTTTCAAGCTACCTGAATAATTTTATTACTAATGCTGATGTAAAGGTTGTTCATGGTCTTGATACTTTTAATTTATCACCTATGAATATTGGTGATTTACCCCTAGCCTCTCAAAAAAAACTTGCTGAAATGTTAGAAATTGGATTTGGGGAGACAATCTTACTTCCAATTAAAGTTTACTCAAACATAGAATTAATAGCAACTGCAAATTCATCCTATGAACTAATAATTGACTATAACTCTAAAACATATAAATCAACGACCTTTATCCCCTTACCTTCGTCTTTAGATAATCTTTACTGGAGACCTGAAATTAGTAATCCATTATATGGGAAATCATGGGCGCGACTTTCTGATAATTCAACTCAATACGATGCATATAAATGGGAAGTCAGAAGAATTAATAAAAACAGTGAAAACGAAGATTTAGACCTTATTTTTAGAAAAACGAATGATGCCTATTTTGACGACCGCTTTTTTAACGGACAAAGTTTTGACTTTTCATATGACAATCCTTTAAAAAGAAAAGACAGCACTCATCTGCTAGAATACAAGCGATATTTCAGAATGGGAGATAGCGTTCTTGTGAAATTTTCTAAAATAGACATAAATACCTTTACTTTTTTTCAGAAAAAAGAAGCACAGTTGTCTTCAAATTCAAGTCCCTTTGCAAGTCCTATTAATATTCCATCAACTATTTCTGGTGGTGCTTTAGGAATCTGGGCAGGTTTTTCCCCCTATTATGACACCTTGTATTGCATTCCATAATCTAGGATATTCTTATCCTATTTTGGACTAAAATAATACATGAAAATGATGTATCTTTGCCAAAAAATTTATTCAAATGCCCAATAAACCAGTTCGCGTTCGTTTTGCCCCCTCACCTACAGGACCATTACACATGGGAGGTGTTCGAACCGCTCTATACAATTACCTTTTCGCTAAAAAACACAATGGAACATTCATTATTCGTATTGAAGATACAGATCAAGCTAGGTTTGTACCGGGAGCACAAGAGTATATTCTAGATGCTTTAAAATGGTGTGGAATTATGCCAACAGAAGGTCCAGGAATTGGAGGAGATTATGGTCCATATGTTCAATCTGAACGAAAAGAATCCTATAAGCCATTTGCAGAACAATTAATTTCAAATGAAAAAGCATATTATGCATTTGACAGCGCTGAGGAATTAGATAGTATGCGCGACCAAGCAAAACAAATGGGAATGGCAAATTGGCAATACAATAGTATTACTAGAACGAGTTTAAAAAACTCCTTAACGCTTCCACAATCTGAAGTAAGCAAGTTATTGGAAGAGGGTGTTCCATACGTTATTCGGATGAAAATGCCAAGGAATCAAGATATTCGCTTGCATGATATAATTAGAGGTTGGGTTGTCGTTAATACTAATAATTTAGACGATAAAGTACTTTTCAAAAGCGACGGAATGCCAACGTATCATTTAGCAAATATTGTAGATGATCATGCTATGGATATTAGTCACGTTATTCGTGGTGAAGAATGGTTGCCATCCGCTCCTCTTCATGTAATGTTGTATGAAGCTTTTGGTTGGGAATGTCCAGAGTTTGCTCATTTACCTTTACTACTAAGACCAGATGGAAACGGAAAACTTTCTAAACGCGATGGTGATCGTCTAGGATTTCCAGTTTTTCCAACTGATTGGACAACATCAGAAGGTGAATTGTATTCTGGTTACCGCGAAAAAGGATATTTCCCAGAAGCATTTATCAACATGCTTTCATTTTTAGGTTGGAACCCAGGAACGACCCAAGAGATTTTCTCGCTGGAAGAATTGACAGAAGCATTTTCTTTAGAGCGTGTTGCAAAAGCGGGAGCAAAATTTGATCCTGATAAAACAAAATGGTTTCAACAAAATTACCTGCGAGCTCAAAGCAATGAAGATTTAGCAATTGCCTTAGGGAAACTTACAAATGGTTCACTCCCAAATGAGAAATTAATTCAAATTGCGAGTTTAATGAAAGAACGAGCAATATTTGTTCAAGATATGCTGAGTGATGGAGCTTATTTAATCGCGCGACCAATAAATTATGATAAAGAAACGATTCTCAAAAAATGGAAATCAGAGACATTTGAATTAATTTCTGATTGGTTAGCTGAAATAAAAACAATAACAGAATTTACTGCTGAAAATATCGAAGTAACTTTTAAAGCATTTTTAGAAGCTAAACAAATAGGAATTGGCGCTGTACTTCAGCCTTTTCGTTTGTGTGTTACAGGAGTCGCAGCAGGACCTGGAATGTTTGATATATCTGATTTTTTGGGAAAAGAGGAAGTCATAAGTAGAATAGAAATCGGACTTATTGAAATACG
>Ga0102860_1000346_pt1 | contig 10688 bp, 7 predicted proteins | sample Colrivmeta1449A3_FD_84496 | JGI IMG/M metagenome (GOLD analysis project Ga0102860, IMG submission 84496) | Estuarine microbial communities from the Columbia River estuary - metaG 1449A-3 | ecosystem: Environmental > Aquatic > Marine > Intertidal zone > Estuary | place: USA: Columbia River Estuary...
GTATCTCTGTTACTTTATTTGTAGGAAATACATAGTCTCCTGTGTTTGGATATAGAACCACTCCATTAGCTTCTACAGGGAAGGCCATATTATTAGTAGTTATATAATTACTATTAATTATTTTTTTAGGTGTAAAATTATCTAGATTAGATATTAAATAACCATTATTGTCATTTACTTTCCCTCCCTTTGCAAACTCTGGGGGAGTAGCCATTGGTTGTCCAGGATATACTTTTGGTGCATTTTGTTGTAAAATAATATCAGACCTTAATTTTGTTTTAGGGTCATAATAAATTTTATCTTCTAGTTCAAAAGGGTTAAACATTAGACTCTCTAATTCATCTAATAAAGGAGTTGCTTTTTTTAAATATTTACCCATAGTTGGGTTAATATTTCTATCAATAAATTGATTTGCATATCTTGTAGGATCAAAATCAAATCTATCTGAATATTTTAAATATTCTCCTTTAGCATCTTTACCTTTTGTTATAAAATGTTTTCCCATAACAAAATCATCATAAGGATATAAATCAAATGCTGGATTAACAGGGTCAGGTACTCCATCTTCATTAGGTACTCCCCAATCCCTTACAGCTTCATCAGATAAAAGAGTGTCAGGGTAGAGTTTATTATAATCTCTTATTCTATATTTATTAGGACCTGTTTGTTCAAATGCTCCTGTTTTAGAAGGCAATCCTAAATACATTCTAAGAGCATCTTGCTCTCTAGCAAGAGGTTCCATAGATTCATTACTATAATCTTTTCCTTCTATACCAACTGCTGTTCTTAAAAGTTGGTTTAAAGGAGTAAAGTATCCTTCTTTAGTATCTAAGTTACCTAAGTTTTCTTTTAAAGATAAGGCTTTTTTTAATTTAGATAATGTGCTTTTTTTATCTTCTACCTTTCCTCCTCTTTGATAAGTAGAAGCTCCTTGTTTTTGTAGTGTTTTCTTTGCTGCTATTTTTGCCGCTACCAAAGCTGGCGTATGAGTTATGTGTGAAGCAGCTACAGGGTTAAACGTGTTGTTTAAAAATTGTTTTGCTGTATTTGCTCCAATACTGCCTATTGCTCCAATCTCCAAAGGGGCCGCTAAAGCTAAGGCTGCATTTGTATAATCTCCTTGGTTAATTAATTCTGGAGTTTGAGCTAATCTTCCAGCCACTCCTCCTACTATATTAAATGGATTAATATAGTCATCAAAAAAATTGTTTTCATTTGAAAACCTATATTTACTTTTCATCCCTTCTCCTATGTCATACAAATCTTTTGCATTTGCAGTTTCTAACATAGATTTCTGATTTAACTCTTCTAACCTTCTTACATCTGTTATCCTCTTTTCTTTAGCTTTTTGGGATTGATTGGCTTTTTCTCTTAACAAATTGTTAACCATTTCTTTATCATCAGAACTGTCTAATTTTAAACTATTCTTATTATAAGTGTTATCTACAACAACACGTTTGGCTGGAAGGTTGAAATATTGTTTTAATTTGCCTCCATCTTGGTATTCATTAATAGACAATTCCTCAGAGTAGTTATCCAACCACCCTGAAGAATTAGTTTTATTAAGTTTATTTTTACCTTTAGCCATTAACGCATGGATATGTTGTAATTGAGGAGTGTAAATTTAAGTATAAATTTTAAGTTTTCTAATTCTTTATTATCTATATTAACTCTATAATTAAAATATCCATTTTCTAATCTATCAATTTTTGTCCAATCCTTTGATAATGAAACATTTGAGTTAGGGTAAGGAAAAATATCTCCTACTAAGAAATTTAAATTACTATCAACTACATAGTTCATTAAACTGTTACAAAATATAGTACCATTAATAATGTTATGAGGTTGATTGTTTAATACAACATTCTCCATGTAATCAGCATTAATAGGAGTCTTTAACATTACTTCTCCACTATGTTGTCTATCAGTCCAAACTGAAACACTTGTAGGGGGTTCATCTACTAAGATAAGTTGGTTATTTACATTTTTATAACAATCCATTTTAATTCCTACATTTTGTAATGTAGTATAAATTAAAGGATGATATACAAATACTGCATCTATCATTGAAGGATAATTAACTCCATAGAATTTTCTATAAGAATTAAAGTTATCTTCGTGTAAATATAATTTATAATCTTCATCTTGAGTAAAGAATGTATCTCTATTTTGTAAGTAAGCTATTGGCTTATAAGAATGAAAAGAATAAAATGCTTTATCTTCTGGATAATAAGAAATGGTATAATCATTATTACGATCTGTAAATAATAATCTTTTATGTCTATAATCAAAACCAAAAGTAATATCTATATCAGCCAAAGGTAATAATGGACTATAAGAATTATAATAAGCATTAAAATTATTCTTAAAGAAACTATTCATTCCATAAGTAGAAATAGCATCTAATTTTCCTCCTGATAATAAATTTATACTTTGATTTTTTAGATCAACAAAAAAGTAGCCATAATTATTTTGAAAAGTAAATCTTTTATCTTGTAAACCCATATATCCTTCATTAGATATAAATAGATTTAAAGGTTGTGTACTTAATATATCACTTGTTCCAACATATATAGTATTATTATTAGCTTGTAATTGAGATTCTAATACTTGGATCTTCCACATACTATCTGTAGTATGAGCATATATAATATTACTTTCTTGTAAAAGATTTGTAATATTTCCATATGCAGCAGGTACTGTTATAAAATTATTGGCTAAAAATTTAGAGAATCCACTTTCTGCTACAGAAGGATTATCTGCAGTAGAAACTATAATTCTATTATCATATTGATTATCACAATCACAAGTTTTATAAGTTTCATCTATAGGTTTAAATATGTTAAATCTTAACCCATTTAATTCATTATAATCATTATTCATAAGAATAATATTATCATGAAAATTTCTATAAGAATCATCATACTCTACAAATTCAGAATAATTAGCACAATTATCTCCATCTTGAGCACAAATAATTTGATAAAAATAACTATTTAAAAAACAATCTTCTGCATATTCTCTTGTTTTATTAGAAAATAATTTATATTTTCCGTTAGCTAATTTAGGGTAATATATTTCATTAAATGTAGGCCCTTCATATCTTAAATCTAAATTATAATCAGATTCCATTACAGAATTAATAAGAGTTACATTAGGTTTTTGTAATAAATATAATGAAAGTAAATAACCTTTATTATTGGCTACAATATTTTGAATAGTAAAAGTTGGATCAAATTTTGTCATCCACCTAGCTCCCACACTATCATTAAGATAAGAATCTTCTAACATTCCTGTAACTCCTGTTCTAATAAAAGAAAAGGTGTTAATAAAACTATCTCCATAAAAACCTGTAACACTTTTTTGGTCAGCACAAGCTTTTAATCCTGTATCAATAAAAAACATATCTTGTATAGCTCCATATTGTCTAGGAAGATTATTTTTTAAAGACCCATAATAAATATAACCCTCATTACAATTATCTAATATATTATTAGAAGTAGCATTATCTAAATAATTTTCAAAGAAATATTGTTCACTATTCCCTGAAGGACTTGTAGCTGTAAGAGAAACATTTGAAGAGGCTGTTCCATTTGAAAAAGAAATTCCAAATGGTGCCAACCATTGTATTTGAGTAGTACTAACTACAGAAAAAATCATACCATTAGTAAAAGCACCCCCAGGACTATTTGTAATAGTTAAAACTGATCCGACAGGAAATGCAGGATTAGAATAATTTACAAGAGTTCCCCAAGGAGCAATAGTTGCAGCAACTGTAAAAGTTTGGTTAACCCATGTCTCTGTTTTAAACCTTAAAGTTGCAGAACCTGTAGCAGGTATAGGAGTTACAGGTATTGGATTATAAAAATCTTCAGTTTTTTCTAATCTATTTGCTCCTGAATTCCATTTATATTTATCTCCCACATCAAAAGGGGAAACTGTTGCTGTATTAATAATAATAAATTCAGTATTATTAGGATAATCTGTTAAAGCAGTTGGAAAAGTAGTAGGACTTGTTAAGTAATCTGATGAAATTGTTGCTGTAGATAAAATTACAGGTACATCTAGTTCAAAGAAAATTTTATTAGTTGTTAATGTAGTACAGTTACATTTTTTAGCACTAGTATCTGAATTAAAAAAATTTCCATTATGATTAAAAGATAAGTCTGTTGGTTTATTTAATAAAATAAAAACTCCGCTCTCTCTATAAAAATTTACAAGAGAATATTCTGCTCCTAAAATTTTATTTAAAATAACATTATCTTTTACATAAGAATAATTTTCTGCACAAATATTTTTAAAATTATAAAATAAAGATCTATTTTTATAACCATTTGTTCTATCTATAATTAGATTATCAGTTTGCACATATCCATAATTGTACATATTATATATTTGAATAGCAGCTCCTCTTAATCTACCATCTTTATCTAAAAATGTAGAAGTATCTAAAACTCCATCTCCAGCATTTGTTTTAAAACCATTTTGTCCATTAATAGAATCTAAATAATATCCTGTTGTATTATATTGTTGTTCTATTTTAACATGGTTCATATTTATACCACCTTGAACTGCCATAGTATTTCCTCCATAAAACATTAAAGCTTTATCATAATGCTCACCATACCCACAATTTCTTACAAAGTCTGTAACAGTATTAGAAGTAGTTAAATCAGGATTATATTGATTTGAAAAATAATCCCATTTAGCACCAGAGTTTACATTATGTTTTGGAAAAATATATTCTGTACCATATTTATCATTAGTAAAAGTTTCAACAAAAAATCCTTTAGCTTGAATAGATTTATTATAAGCATCTCTTCTTACATAAACTAATCTATAACCTGTTACTCTAACTCCTCCTGTTTCTTCTAAAGTAGGCATTTTAACATTGTCTAGATTTAATCCTAAAGGATAAATTTCTAAACTATCATATTTACTATCATATCTATTTTTATTTTCTTCAATAGCAAAATCATCTACTATATTGTTATGAAAAGGTTCAATAGTAGAATCTGGCATTTTAAATAATGTAATAGGTTTGCCATATAATTTATCATCAATGACTTCGGTAGGATACATATAATTATTCTCATTATAAGTAATAGGGTTAAATGGACCTACATCACATCTAGGAATTATAGGGTATCTTTCTTCAGATTCAAAATAACCTAAGTATCCTTCAGAACGAATTGTATTATTATCATTATCAATAGTACCTGAACAAAAATCTGTAGTACTTAGACTTTTAGCAAATTTATTATAAGATAATCTTTTAGCTGTATTAACTTCTTTCCAATAAACTCTATTATCTGTACAACATAATGCTGTATCATTAGTTTGTGGGTTTTCTTCATTCCAATCTGGAAAAGGAGTATATTGTTTATTAATTAAAGGAAATACAGCAGATTCTGACATATCCTCAAATTCTAAAACAATACCTAACATATAATTTTCATCTCTCATCCAAGATTTGTGATGAATAACATGTTCTGGGTTTTTATACCCTTTAGTATTATTTATATTAATTTTTGCTGTTACATATTTAACAGTAATATCATTTGCATATTGTTGGTAATCAACATTTCTTTTACCATTAACTCCTGCTAATAATAATCTATTATTATATATTAATCCACTTTTAGCAGATAAATAAAATGCTCTTTTAACTAAGATTTCTCTTATATCTACAGTTTCAGTAAAAATAGTATCTCCTTCATAAACTACAGTTAATTCAGAAGTTACTGGTTGTTTCTTTTTAAATAAAAAAGAAGTAGAAACTCCACCTACAGTTTTTATAAATCCTACATTTATATATGGATATAAAACATCTAAATTTTCAAAATTTAAAACTATACTTTTATTTAAAAGTTTAGGTTCATTACCATCTATATATTCATAAGAAAAAATAAGATTATCTTCTACTAAAGGAATATTTTCATTTATAACATAATAATTTGTAGTATTACCATTGCTATCTTCATACTGAATAAATGGCCTATACATACCTGCTTCTATAGCATAAGCTGCATTATCTATAAAATTAACATTATTTAATCTAATACAAGTGTCTGCAACTTTAAACAAATCTAATTCATCACAACTATTAATACAACAATCTGTATTAGGATCTTTTAAATACTCTGTTATATTAATATTTCTTACTCTATTCTTACCATCCCAAAATACTATAACTATATCTTCACATTCTGTTTTAGCATAAGTAACAGATTCTACATAATTATTAAAGTCTAAACAAGGAGATTTATATATTGTAGTATAAGTATTTAAATTACCATCAAATACTCCAATTTCATTATTAGATAAAAATAAAACCCATTTATTTAATTGTTTTATTAAATTAGAATTTAATATTTTTCCAGGTAATTTAATGTTTAAATCTAAATTAGAATACTCTGAAGTTAAAAAATTTTCATCACCTTCAGAAGACTCTTTCAATACATTTAATGCAGCTCTATAAGTATCTTTAGGTTGAGCATCTGGAGAAGCATCTTGATTTATACCTTTAGTAAAAGTATAATTAGCTATATCTTGCAAAGTCCTAGTTTTATTATTTTGCTCTGCCATAATTAATATTTTGTAAATGTATTATTTATTGTTTGAGATTTTCTTTGATCTAAACCATGATAATGATTAGGTACTAAGAATTGATTAAGTGCTTCACCCATAGCCCACATTTCATCAAATGTTTGAGTATTTAAATCTTCTCTAGCTTTAATTCTATATTTAATATATTCTCTTTGAGCCAGTTGAAAAAAGTTTAAATCAGCATTAGACTTACTTTTTCTATATTGAATATAAGCTAATTTCTCTTCTATTGCAGCTATTAAAGCATTAATAAAATTTTTAGTATTAGGAACTAATGGTAAATCACTTTCATCTACAGGTATAGATAAATATCCTAATATTATTTCAGCTTCTTTATAATCACAGATTAAATATCCATTATCAATAGTAAAAGAATTTTGAGGTCTTAACTCTCTCTCAAAATCTACATTAGTATGTCTTAATAAAGATAATTCATTTTTTCTAGGTTGTAAAATAATCCACTCATTTCTATGTCTTTCAAACCAAGGGGTAAAATCTTGAACACTAGCAAATTGAAATGCTCTTGCTTGTTCTAGGTTTTGAATAAACAACCAACCATTAGTTTCTAAATAACTATTATCACAAGAACAGTTATTTTCACATTTGCAATTTCTTCTATAAGTCCATGTGCAATCAGGATTATTAAAATCTTGTTTTATTAATTCTGTTAAAAAAAATTGCTCTCTTAAATGTTCTTTAGATTTAGCTAACACATATAAATTTTGTTTAAAACCACAAGGTAATTTTACTCTAAAATTCTTTACTTGTAATTTTTGTACTTTTTCTTTATATTGTTTGGCTGTTCCTATTTCAAAATAAGCATCTATAATCCATTCAGTCATTAATTCTTCATTAAAATTAATTTCATTAGGAGCTATTTGTTTCCAGTTTTCAATAACTGTAGAAATGCTTGTAAATTGTAAATTATTCATCTTCTTTTAATTTTTTAGCTAAGTCTCTATCTAGTTGCCTGTAAGTTGTAAATTTATAATAAGTATTAATTACATTGTGGTTATAAATAATTCTATATCTAAATCTATTTGTGTGAAAGTTTGTATAGTATATTGTTTTTTTAAGTTTTTTAGTTAAGCCAAAATCAATTAATTTTTTATTTGACTTGTATCCTATTATTTTAAAAGAACCTATTTTTAATAAATTTAATGTATGTTTTTTTAATAAAATTTCTGCAGCTACTTTAAATATTTCTTTTATTACTTTAACATATAATTTTTTATCAGCATATTCTGTTTCTTTAATAACATCATAAACTGAATAATATTTTAAAGGTTTATTTATTTGTTTTCTGAGGGGACCCTGCATCTTCATTGAATGTATCATTTATAACATCTCTATTAAAGTATTGATAAGTTTTTAATATCCTATCAGCCATCATATTATACATTTTATCTAATAGCCTTTCATCTAAAGGAAAATCTGTATCTAAGAAATTACAAACATTATCACAAGTATTTTTTACTTCAAAATCATCATAAAATAATGCTTGAAGTTTTACCCATTGTGGACTGTTCAAATCTGGAACAAATAAATAGTTATTTTTTATTAAATATTTAAAGTTATTTTCAGTATTACCTAGTTCATTATATCTTCTAAATGATTTAGATGATTCTGAAACAACTCTACTATAGTTATCTCCTCTATCATTATATACTTTAGTAACAATATTATTAATTGTATTAGGAATAGGTTTTTTAGATTTTAACCATTTACAACCTGTAGGTAATTTTTCACAACATTCATTTGTGTCTGCTAATATTAATTCTACACAATCTAATGTTTGTAAATTTAAACTATAATTATAATCAGGATCTTTAATCTTGTCATAAAGCAAAACTCCTCTACATATTTTCATTAAATGATAAAAATATGCATAAGTAAATGCACTATCATCTGAAGGAAGTCCTTTATCCATAGGAACTCTAAACCCATTAATTATTTCTCGTATTGTCATTTTTTTTAATTTTCATTTATCCATTTTGTATACAAATGACTAAAGTCTTGATAAGTAAAATTATACAATCTTTTAGGATGTTGTAAATATTGTTGATATAATATAATTAAGCTAACCCCAGTATTCCCAGAGTTAGCTTGATTATTAGTATTGTTAATATGTATATTAAACATTTTAATTAAATATATTTAAAATTTGTTTTGTTTTTCCTACTACCACTTAACATTGATCTAAAATGTCGATTTTGACAAGTTAATCCACTTGCTAACCAAGCTTCAACAGAACTGTTGTATATAATTCCATTTTCTGTATTTATCACTTTTTTAGCAATAGGGTTTATATATCCATTTTCATAAAGTTTTTTTTGTGATTTACTTTGTTTTTTGCAAATTTCTTCACTTACTTTTATTCCTTTTTTTAAAGATACTTTGCCATACATACCATTATTAACTCCTTTATTTTTTAAAGATATTTTTTGTTTTGATTCTTCAGACATTTTACCTCTTACATTTTGATATGAAGCTAATACACAATTTAAACCATTCTTAGACAAAACATTATATTTTTCTTGATAATATCTTTCTCTTTCACTTAAATCAGATAAGTTACATTCTTCTAATATTTCAAAATCATGATTTTCAACTCCATATTTTAAAAAAGTGTTAAATAACCTAGGTTGTTTTTTACAGTTCATTATTTTATAATGATAAAATCTATTTTCTAAATCAATAGATTGACCAATATATATTCTACCTTTCGGATTAGTTATTTTATAAATTCCTGTTTTTTTACACATAAATTTAAAAATAATAAGGGTTAATATTTTTTCTATTATCCATATAATTAAAATGAACAAATCCACTACGACCTTTATTAAAATTTAATTGTACCCAATTTGAACTAGGGCTAAAAGCAGGGTAAGAATAATAACCAAATACATCACTACTAGAATCGTCTAATACTGCTAAATGACTATCTCCTTTTCCAAACTCTATTTCAAAATACCCTTTATTTAACACTTCTATTTGATTTAAATAACCTATAACTTTATTTACAGTTGCAGGATCTGCTTTAGGTTTAAATCCAAACTTCATATTTGCATCATCTTTACCATGAGTTAAACAAAAACATCTATTTTCTATTATATAATAATCTATAAATTTTCTTTGGTTAATTACTTCAATATTTTTAATTACTTCTTCTATATATACTTTAAATGCTGAATTTGTAATATACCCAAAATGACCTGCATGATTATCATTACAAATATTTATAAATTTTATTTTTTCAAAATAAGGTGCAAGAGATTTAACTAATTTTATCTTAAACTCTAAAGCTACATCAAAAGCATCACTTGTACTCATATTTTGAGGTAACTTGTGTCCACCTCTAGTAGTCAAACTATTATACCCATCTAAAAAATCTCCTAAATCATTAATAATAAGAGTATTAGATTTTTTATGTTCTATAGTATGTTGTACCATAATTTCTAATCTCTTAAACAATTCTTCTTTATCCCATTTTAGATCATACAAAGAATAACCTGAACTAGCTACATCCATACCTACATGAACATCAGTAAAAACAAGTCTATCAAATAAAGCAGTATTTTTACTTGTTTCTACTTTTTTAATAGTAATAGGTTCAATTTTACCAAATAATTCTTTAAAATTAATAGTATCTAAATCTAAACTTTCCTTATCTTTATATAAAGGATTAGTAAAAAACATAGATGCTGTATCATTTTTTAACCAGCCATGCTTTATGTCATTTACAGGAACACCTATGCTTAAACTTTCTTGGTAAATAGCATTTAATTCTTTAACTGTTTCTACCATTTCTAAAGGAACCCATACATTAGTACCTTCAGTATTTTTTTTAATATTTTTAACATTTCTCCCATATGTACTTAATAAAAAATCAAGTTCTTCTGGGGTTAAATTAAAATTATTATTGTTTAATTTTTTTAATAATCTTTTTTTATTAGGTCTTGCAGTCTCTAAATAATTTTTGTTACTGCTTGTCCAATCTAAAAATTTAGTTACAATTTGTTGATTTACCATGTGTTATGTGGGTTTTAATATAAAAATATTAAAAATTAAACTAATAC
>Ga0102860_1000361_pt1 | contig 10281 bp, 8 predicted proteins | sample Colrivmeta1449A3_FD_84496 | JGI IMG/M metagenome (GOLD analysis project Ga0102860, IMG submission 84496) | Estuarine microbial communities from the Columbia River estuary - metaG 1449A-3 | ecosystem: Environmental > Aquatic > Marine > Intertidal zone > Estuary | place: USA: Columbia River Estuary...
GCTAAGAAGGTTGCTGGAGTTAAGTATTTTGGTCCTTACTCACATGCCTGGGCGCTAAGAAGTACATTTGAGACTTTAATAAAAATATATCCAGTTCGTACATGCAGTGAATCTAACTTTAAATCTGCAGTGCGTAGTAAGCGCCAATGTTTATTAGGTGATATTGGAAGATGTGCCGCTCCTTGTGTTGGTTGGGTTACCCCGCAAGAGCATAAGAAATTAGCAAATGATCTGGTTAGATTCTTAGAGAAGTCACCAGAGGAAATAGCAACCCGGATTGAAGAGGAAATGGGTATTGCATCAGCAGCACAGGAGTATGAAAAGGCGGCAAAGCTTCGGGATCAACTAGATGCGATTAATAAAGCCTTTGAATCTACTGATCGGTTTTTGAATGAAAATATTGATGCAGATGTGCTCGCAATCCATGAAGAGATAACTCATGCCGCGCTCTCACAATTTACTATTGTGGCAGGGCGAATTACTGGTTCTAGGTCGTGGGTAGTCGACCGAGCAAATCTATTAGAGGATGAGGCAATCATCGCTGCAATGTGTGGAAAAGTTTATGGCGAAAATAAGCCACCTGCTGAAATTTTAGTTGACCTACTACCTCAGGATTCATCGGTTCTAGAACAATGGCTTACCGTTCAGCGCGGTAAAAATGTTTCATTATCGCAGCCGGTACGGGGTGAAAAATTAGAGTTAGTTCAAATGGTCAAGCGAAATGCTCACCAGACATTAATTCAATATTTGAGCAAGCGGGCAAATGATGCGGCGGTAAGTGGTAGCGCACTTGCTGAAATTGCTGAACAACTTGAGCTGGCCGAGTTACCACTTCGAATTGAATGCTTTGATATTTCAAATATTCAAGGAACAAGTATGGTGGCATCTATGGTTGTGTTTGAGGATGGTCAACCAAAGAAGAGCGATTATCGAAGATTTTCGATTGCAGATGATGCTGGATTTGATGACACCAGGGCGATGGCTCATGTAATTACAAGACGCTTTAAAAGATATTTAGATGAAAAAGATATTGATGTCGTAGAGGCGGCTGTACAAGGGGCGCAGCGACCAAAGTTTGCATACCCACCGCAGCTAGTAGTAGTCGATGGTGGTAAGCCACAGGTCAATGCAGCAGCAAAGGCATTACGGGAGTTAGGCATTACCAATGTTGCATTATGTGGTCTAGCTAAGCGGCTAGAGGAGGTTTGGTTACCAAATAATAGTGAGCCAATAATTTTCCCAAGGCATAGTGAGGCCTTGTATCTACTGCAGAAGGTAAGGGATGAAGCACATAGATTTGCAATAAATTTTCACCGATCAAAGAGATCAAAGATAATGTTGGAGTCGCTTTTAGATGAGGTAGATGGGTTAGGTGAGGTAAGAAGGAAATCCTTACTAACACATTTTGGCTCGGTAACTGCATTAAAAAAGGCTACCTCTGAGGAGCTAGCGGCAGTGCCTGGTATTGGTATAAAGATGGCAAAAACCATTATGGAGCAAGTAAATAACCAAGGGGTAGCATTAAATATTGATATGCAAAGCGGTGAGATTTTAGATGCTTGACAGGTAGTAGAAGATACAGGTGATGAGTACAAATCCAAGGGTTGTTTGCCTAGGTGGTGGGCATGGCCTGGCTGCAACATTGGCCGCAATGCGCACTTTAACCAATCAAGTAACTGCAGTTGTTACTGTGGCAGATAATGGTGGCTCCTCTGGCAGATTACGTGCAGAATTTAATTCATTGCCCCCTGGAGATTTACGTATGGCACTTGCTGCCCTTTGCGCAGATGATGAATGGGGAAAAAGTTGGGCGCAGATTATGCAATACCGATTTACCAGCTCAGGTGAGATGGATAACCATGCAATTGGAAACTTACTGCTGACCGCACTTTGGGATCGTGATGGTGATCCAGTTAAAGGATTAGACAGAGTTGGCCAACTGCTTAAGGTGGTGGGAAGAGTTCTACCAATGGCATTAGAGCCACTTGATATTGAAGGAAAATTTGTTAGTAGATCAGGCAGTAAATTAGTTAGAGGGCAGGTAGAGGTAGCGGCTGCAACCGGCAAAGTAGAGGAGTTAAAGCTAATTCCCAGCAAACCAAAAGCGACACCGGAGGCCTTAGATGCACTACAAAAAGCAGATTGGATAACAGTAGGTCCTGGCTCCTGGTTATCTAGTGTTATGCCGCACTTTTTACTAAGCGAGCAGGCTAAACAGATACAGCAGAGTAAGGCTAAGAAAATAATGATTTTTAACTTGCCAGATAAAAATACATCTGATGAGTTCTCAGGCTTCTCACTTGAGGCACATTTGCAATTAGTGCTCAATCACACACCTGATTTAAGTATCGATGTGGCCCTAATTGACAAATCATTAGAGGGATTAGAGCCTAAATTTGAGAAGTTAGTTGCAAAATGTGGCGGTCGAGTTATGGCATTTGATCTGGCAGATAGTAAAGAATCTTTCCACCATGATCGGGAGAAATTAATTTCCGCTTTCGCCCACATTTTTAAGTAATACCTGCTTAGATAACCCCATTAAACGGTTAGAGGAGAATTAAATGGCAATGACTGAAGCGGTTAAAGATGAGCTAAGTAGGCTGTCTATAACCAAGCCTTGTTGTCGTAAGTCTGAGGTTTCTTCACTGCTCAGATTTGCTGGCGGCCTTCATGTAGCCGCTGGAAAGATAACTGTTGAGGTTGAATTAGATACTGCGCAAACAGCCCGCCGGTTGCGTAAAGATATTGCTGAGGTCTTTGGACATGAGAGTGAATTATCAGTTGTCTCCGCTAGTGGAATTCGCAAAGGCTCTCGCTATATTGTTCGAGTTTTAGCAGATGGTGATGCACTTGCTAGACAAACTGGATTAGTCGATGCAAATAATCGACCAATTAGAGGATTACCTCCACAGGTTGTCTCTGCTGCAATTTGTGATTCAGAGGCTGCTTGGCGCGGTGCATTTTTAGCACATGGTTCCTTAACTGAACCTGGTAGATCATCTGCACTAGAGATTACCTGTCCTGGACCTGAAGCTGCTCTTGCTTTAGTTGGCGCCGCCCGTAGATTAGGAATAACTGCAAAGGCGCGTGAGGTACGTGGTGTAGATCGAGTTGTAATTCGCGATGGTGATGCAATTGGCGCACTGCTGACTAGATTAGGCGCGCATGAAACAGTTTTGGCATGGGAGGAACGGCGAATGCGCCGTGAAGTGCGGGCAACTGCAAACAGATTAGCAAATTTTGATGATGCAAATCTACGCAGATCAGCTCGGGCTGCAGTTGCTGCATCAGCAAGAGTGCAGCGCGCAATGGAGATTTTAGGTGTTGAGATTCCTGACCACCTAAAGGAGGCAGGAGAACTTAGGGTCAATCATGGGCAAGCGAGTTTGGAGGAGCTTGGCTCACTTGCAACGCCGCCAATGACAAAGGATGCAATTGCAGGCCGAATTCGTAGATTACTTGCGATGGCTGATAAGCGTGCTCGCGAATTAGGTGTACCAGATACTGAAGCCAGTATTAGTCCTGATTTATTGAACTAATCAGAAGATAATTTCCTGATAAGATAAGCACCTCACAACGTTGTGGTGCTAATTTTGGTAAAAATATTAAATTATGGTTTAGGCGGGAATTTATATGTTAAAAGTCGGAGTTAATGGATTTGGCCGAATTGGCCGAAACTTTCTAAGAGCATCCCTTGAATCAGGCGCAAAATTTGAGATTGTTGGTATCAATGATCTGACCGATAATGCAACACTTGCTCATCTTTTAAAGTATGACTCAATTTTAGGTCGATTAAAGATGCCGGTAACTTTCACCGAGAGCACAATCACTGTTGGTGGTAAGAGTATTTCGGTAAGTGCTGAGCGTGATCCAGCAAATATTCCCTGGGGTAAATTAGGTGTTGATGTTGTTGTTGAATCTACTGGAATTTTTACTAAGGCTGCCGATGCGCAAAAGCACATAACTGCAGGGGCTAAAAAAGTAATTATTTCAGCACCTGCAACCGATGAAGATATAACTATTGTGATGGGTGTTAATCACGAAAAATATGACTCTACTAAGCACAACATTATTTCAAATGCATCTTGCACTACTAACTGTTTAGCACCAATGGCTAAGGTTTTAAATGATGAATTTGGAATTGTCCGGGGCTTGATGACCACAATTCATGCTTATACAAATGATCAGGTTATTCTAGATTTTCCGCACAAGGATCTGCGGCGCTCTAGAGCTGCTGCACTCTCTATTATTCCAACCTCAACCGGAGCTGCAAAGGCGATTTCATTAGTACTTCCAGAGTTAAAAGGAAAATTAGATGGGTATGCATTACGAGTTCCAGTACCAACTGGCTCTGCAACTGATTTAACAGTTGAGTTGGCAAAAGAGGTTTCAGTTGAACAGATAAATGCCGCATTAAAGAAGGCGAGTGAGGGTTACCTTAAAGGTTATTTAACCTATACCGAGGATCCAATTGTCTCTGCCGATATTGTTACCGATCCAAGTTCATGTATTTTAGATGCTGGATTAACAAAAGTTATTGGAAGTACTGCCAAGGTTGTTGGCTGGTATGACAATGAGTGGGGTTATTCAAATAGATTGGTTGATCTAATCCAATATATTGGCAAGACTCTATAATTTAGATGGGCATAAAAACACTTTCCCAATTAGATCCACAAAACGCTCAGGTAATTTTGCGCTGTGATTTAAATGTTCCAATTAAAGATGGTGTTATTACTGACGATGGACGTATTCGTGCCTCCCTTGCCACAATAAATAAGCTGCTTGCAGGTAATTGTTCAATTGTGATTCTTGCCCACCTAGGAAGGCCAAAGGGTGAGCGCAAAATTGAATTATCATTAGCTCCAATAGCAAAACGATTAGGTGAATTACTTAAAATCGAAGTTAAGTTTTCCAGTGCAATCACTGGCGTAGCTAGCCAAGCACGGGCATTAAAAAGTGGTGAAGTTATGCTTCTTGAAAATATTCGTTTTGAATCTGCTGAGACTAGTAAAGATGAATCTGAGCGCTCAGTATTAGCAGCAGAGTTAGCTACCTATGGCGACATATATATTGGCGATGGCTTTGGCGCTGTGCACCGTAAACATGCATCGGTTTATGAATTGGCTAAATTATTACCAAATGCTGCGGGCGATCTAATTTGTGCTGAGGTTGATGTACTAGAAAGGTTAACTAAGAATCCAGATCGACCATATGCAGTCGTGTTAGGGGGAGCTAAGGTTTCAGACAAGATTGCAGTTATCTCTAATCTCTTAGAGAAGGTCAATGTAATTGCTGTTGGCGGTGGAATGGTCTTTACCTTTCTAGCCGCCCAAGGTAAGCAGATTGGCAAATCATTAGTTGAGCCAGAATTAATTCCAACCGTAAGAGAATTGCTGCTCCGAGCTGATAAGTTGGGAATTAAGTTTCTGCTACCGATTGATATAGTTGTTGCACCAGAGTTTTCTGCAGATGCTAAACCAACCTTAGTCTTAGCTGATGCGATACCTGCTGATCAAATGGGTTTAGATATTGGACCAGCCTCTGCTAGTAACTTTGCTGCCGCAATTGCGCAATGTAAAACAGTTTTTTGGAATGGACCAATGGGAGTTTTTGAGTTTGAAAATTTCTCACATGGTACAAAGACCATCGCAAAAGCATTGACTCAAGTTGATGGAATGGCAGTTGTCGGCGGGGGAGATTCAGCGGCGGCGGTTCGTAAACTAGGCTTTGCAGATAATGAGTTTAGTTATATCTCAACTGGTGGGGGTGCATCTCTTGAGTATCTTGAAGGAAAAGATTTGCCTGGCCTAGTCGCTTTAAGTAAGTAAGGGAGAGAAATGCGTAAACCTTTGATTGCCGGAAATTGGAAGATGAATTTAAATCATCTTGAGGCAATAGCGGTGACTCAAAAATTAGCCTATTCACTAGATGATCGTGATTATGATGCTGTTGAAGTGGTTGTTATTCCACCATTTACAGATATTAGATCTGTGCAAACTTTAATTGATGGTGACCGCTTGCGTTTACTTTATGGTGCTCAAGACATATCAACAGCGCAATCTGGTGCATTTACTGGAGAGATCTCAGGTGTTATGTTGGCAAAGCTTGGCTGCACTTATGTATTAGTTGGTCATAGTGAGCGCCGCACAAATCATAAAGAGGATGATGAACTACTCAACCGAAAGATTAAGGCAGTATTTGCAAATGAGTTAAAACCAATTCTTTGTGTCGGGGAGGAGCTATCGGTTAGAGAAGCGGGCACTCATGTGGCTTATGTTTTAACGCAATTACGAAATGCTCTTAAAGGATTACACAAACCTGATTTAAAGAAAATTGTAGTTGCTTATGAGCCAGTATGGGCAATTGGAACTGGCAAGACTGCAACCCCTGAGGATGCACAAGAGGTTTGTGCTGCAATTAGGCAAGAGCTTCGTAAAATTGGCAGTGATGAGATTGCAGATAATTGTCGAATTATTTATGGTGGTTCCGTAAAATCAATTAACACCTTGGATATTATGAAAGAGCCAGATATAGATGGTGCGTTAGTAGGGGGAGCCTGCCTTGATCCAGAAGAGTTTGCGCGGATATCTAAATTCCATAGAGTGCTAAATAAGGCTTAGATCGGCTTAATTAAGAAAAGTAGAGCAAAAGATAGTATCCTTTGCCGATAGCCAACAGGCTTTAGGCTCTAGTTAGTGAAGGCGAGTAAATGACTTTAGCTCTTTCTATTCTTTTGATAGTTGCAAGTATCTTGATGATTGTTTTAGTTTTACTACATAAGGGCAAGGGTTCTGGCTTATCAGATCTTTTTGGTGGTGGTATCTCTTCAACATACGGAGGCTCTTCAGTTGTTGAAAAGAATTTAGATCGCATAACAATTGTTGTCGGTGGTGTTTGGTTTGCGACAGTTGTTGCACTTAGTTTGTTATTGAAGTAATTACAAAACCAAAGGAGTAAAAATGGCTGGTGGAAGTGCAATTCGTGGTAGTCGTGTTGGTGCTGGACCGATGGGTGAGGCTGAGCGTGGTGAGTCAATTGCTCGCTTTAGAGTTTCATATTGGTGTGCTAATGGCCATGAAACCAAACCTTCTTTTGCAGAAGATGGCACAGTAGAGGTCCCTGCCGAGTGGGATTGTCCAAGATGTGGTTTTCCGGCTGGCCAGGATAAAAATAAACCACCAATGCCAATGAAAAATGAACCTTATAAAACACATTTAGCTTATGTAAAAGAGCGCCGCACTGAGGCAGAGGCTAATAAAGTTTTAGATATTGCCCTTAAAAAAATACGTGGTGAGGATTAATTCTTTTTAATCTCTGCCAGTAATTTTGCTATACCTTCTTTACGATTCTTCAAGTGAATTCGAATCAAAGGTAAATTTCGTTCTGAAAGTGCAGCGGCATCACCAAGTGCCTGCGCCATAATTAATTGTGAAAACGAGTAGTTCTCACCTGGAATTTTGATATCGTCTTTAGATTCACCAGTTATCTGAATAAAAGCTCCATTTTGCTGACCGCCCTTATGAAACTGCCCAGTTGAATGAAGAAACCTAGGTCCCCAACCAAAGGTAGTAGCTCGCTTACTTTTACTAAAAATTAGTGGCTGCAACATTGTAATCTCATCATCGCTGCCTCTTGTTAAATATGCCATTACAGCAAAGTAGGTAGCAGGTGTTTTTACAAAATCAGTAAGGCTCTTAACTGAGGTATTTGAGTAGATCGCAAGATCAGCATCTTCATAGGTGGGCTTAGGGAATATAAAGCTACCTTTATCCAGATCCAAAAGAATTTTCGCTGTTCGATCCTTTGCTTCAGTCACATTTGGTTGATTAAAGGGATCAACATCTAGCAGGTGGCAAAGAAGTGCGGTTACCCACTCCCACAAAATAAATTGCTCACCTAAAGATGCTTCAATAACTAAATCAAAATCACCCTTTACAAATCCAACGGATAATCCAGTATGTTCTTTGGCAGGTTCATCAATAACTACTGGTAGGCGGCCAGTTTGATCCTTCCCAGTAGATTCAGCTACTAATTGTTCAATCCAATCTGATAATCCAGGCGTATTTGAGTTCTTATCACAAAAGCTAATTATTTGATCTGTAGCTGAGAATAATGCTGCTGCAATAGAGATTGCAGGTGAATCCTCAGACAAAAACTTACGAGATGCTTTCTCCGCATCATCTAGCAAAATAGATATATCAACTCCCACTAGGGCGGCGGGCACTAAGCCAAAGGCAGACAAAGCACTAAATCGCCCACCAACATTTGGATCTGCATTAATTACCCGAAAGCCACCAGAGCGAGCTGATTTATCAAGTACGGTTGCTGGATCAGTAATGATCACTATGTGATCGGTAGGGTTTAAATTACTATCTAAAAATATTTTTTGATAGAACTTAAATTGAGATTGCGTCTCAATTGTGCCACCAGATTTTGAAGCTATTACTATAACTGCCTCATTTAAATTCTTTGGGATCGAATTACTTATTTGAGCAGGGTCTGTAGAATCAAGGACTGTTAATTCTTTTTTATAGGTTGCAGCTATTACTTCCGGTGCAAGAGATGAACCGCCCATGCCACACAAAACAATGTGAGTTAATTTATTGCTTCTAGCCCAAGCAGATAGTGCATCTAGCTGGGGGAGAAGATCTCGGGATCTGGTAGGCAGATCAATCCAATCAAGGCGAGTTGCTGCCTCACTCTTTACTCCCCATACATTTGGATCCTTCTTAGCAATTCTTGGAGCAATTGCAGCTAACTTTGCAATTATCTCTGGCTTATTTCTATCTAAGACTGGCCCGGATATTTTCATTTATGATCCGATAGCAACTGTTTTGACTGAATTCATTAAATCTAACCAAGCGGCCTCAAATTTAGCCACCCCATCAATCTCTAAGTGCTTGGTTACCTTATCTAGATCAATACCTGCCATCGCCAATTTAGCTAAGGTTGCCTTAGCACTCTTTATATTTGGTGTAATTGTGTCACCACTAAAAATGCCAGAATCTCTAACTATATTTAAAGTTGCCTCTGGCATTGTATTAACAGTATTTTTTGCAACTAACAACATTACATAACGAGTTGGATCATAGGCCTGATCTTTAACACCAGTTGATGCCCAAAGCGGGCGCTGCAGATTCCCACCCTTGTCTTTCAAGCTTTGCCAGCGAGGGGTTTTTTCAAATGCTAAACACGCCTCGTATGCCATCACAGCATTGGCAATTGCCGTCATGCCACGTAACTCAGAATCTATTGGAAGCTGCTTATCTACTTCAGAATCAATTCGGCTAATAAAAAAAGAGGCAACTGAGTGGATGTTTCTTATTGAAGCCCCATTACTTAATCCTTTTTCTAACCCTGCTGCATATGCAGCTAAAACCTCTTTGTATCTATTGACCGAAAAAATTAAGGTGACATTGACGCTAATACCGCTGGATATTAAATCAGTTATAGCAGGTAATCCTTCAATGGTAGCCGGTACCTTTATTAATAGATTTGGACGATCGATAATTTGCCACAACTGCTTACCTTGCCCAATAGTGGCGGCAGTATCCCGAGCAAATCTGGGATCAACCTCAATTGATACTCTGCCATCAACGCCATTAGTACTCTTAAAAATCTCACTAAATAGATCACAGGCACTTCGAACATCATCGGTAGTCAATTTAGTAATGATCTCTTCAGTTGATTTATCCTTATTCTGCTTTATATCACCTTGATAAAGTTGCGAGTTGCCAATCGCCGTTGCGAAAATGTTTGGATTAGTAGTTACCCCAACCACATTATCGGTTTGGATCAATTTGGTTAATGAGCCATTTTTTAAGCGATCTCTAGATAAATCATCAAGCCAAACTGCAACCCCACTTTGGGATATTTGTGCCAACGCATTACCCATTTGCGTTGCGAATACTTTCTTTAGCTGCGCTGACTACATTCTCAACGGTAAATCCAAACTCTTTAAACAAAACAGATGCGCTAGCTGATGCCCCAAAACTTTCTACCGAGATAGGAACACCGCTATCACCAATATATTGATACCAAGGCTGTGCTACACCTGCCTCGATGCTTACCCGTGCTTTAATTGTTTTAGGCAAAACTTGATTTCGATAACTCTCAGGCTGCTCCGTAAACCATTCAAGGCAGGGCGCACTAACTACTCGAGCCTTAATGCCCTCTTCTGCTAATTTTTCCCTGGCTGCAATTGCCAGGTGAATCTCTGAGCCGGTAGCAATTAAAATTACCTCACACTTATCTTTTGAGTCCGCACTGCCATAAGCTAAA
>Ga0102860_1000367_pt1 | contig 10174 bp, 10 predicted proteins | sample Colrivmeta1449A3_FD_84496 | JGI IMG/M metagenome (GOLD analysis project Ga0102860, IMG submission 84496) | Estuarine microbial communities from the Columbia River estuary - metaG 1449A-3 | ecosystem: Environmental > Aquatic > Marine > Intertidal zone > Estuary | place: USA: Columbia River...
AATTTTACCGATTTATGCCGTGGTCCACATATTCCTGATACTGGTTTTATAAAAGCAGTAAAATTAACTGCTATTGCCGGTGCATATTGGAGAGGTGACGAGAAAAACAAGCAGCTCACACGTATTTACGGAATTACTTTTCCCAAGCAAGCAGAGTTAACAGAGCATCTTGAGAAATTAGAAGAAGCAAAAAGACGGGATCACCGAAAATTAGGGAAAGAATTGGATTTATTTACCTTTTCTCAAAAAGTTGGTCAAGGTCTTCCTCTCTGGCTTCCAAAAGGCGCAGCTTTGCGAGAGCGCTTAGAAAATTTCTTGAAAAAAGCACAGCGAAAAGCGGGATATCAGCAGGTAATTACGCCACACATTGGAAATAAAGAATTGTATGTCACTTCCGGTCACTACGAGAAATATGGAGCGGATTCTTTTCAGCCAATTAAAACTCCAGATCCAAATGAGGAGTTTTATTTGAAGCCAATGAATTGCCCACATCATTGTGAGATATTTAAGTCTCGACCTCGTTCATACAAGGATTTACCTGCACGCTTTGCAGAATTTGGGACAGTTTACCGTTACGAGCAGTCAGGAGAATTACACGGACTTACAAGAGTTCGCTCGTTTACCCAAGATGATGCGCATATTTTCTGTACGCAAGAACAAGTAAAAGACGAGTTTAAAAAAGTAATCGATATTGTTCTTTATGTTTTAAAAACATTGGATTTCCAAAATTTTACAGCGCAAATTTCTTTGAGAGATCAAAAAGATCGTTCGAAATATATTGGTTCTGAAGAAAATTGGGAGAAAGCTGAAAATGCCATTATAGAAGCAGCTGCAGAAAAAAATCTTACTACAGTTGTCGCTTATGGAGAAGCTGCATTTTATGGTCCGAAACTAGATTTCATGGTGCAAGATGCACTCGGAAGAGAATGGCAATTGGGAACAATTCAGGTTGATTACAATTTACCAGAGCGTTTTGAATTGGAATTTACAGGCGCTGACAATCAAAAACACCGACCTGTTATGATTCACCGAGCTCCATTTGGTTCGATGGAACGTTTTGTTGCAGTATTGTTAGAACATTGTGCTGGAGATTTCCCACTTTGGCTGACTTCAGATCAATTTATTATCCTTCCAATTTCAGAAAAATTCAACGACTACGCAGAAAAAGTTTCAGATTTCCTAAATAATTCCGATATTCGCGGACTTGTTGATGACCGAAATGAAAAAATAGGCAAGAAAATACGAGATGCGGAGCTTGCGAAAATTCCATTTATGCTCATTGTTGGAGAAAATGAATTTGCGAATAATCAAGTATCAGTAAGACAAAGAGGAGGAGGAGACATGGGTGTTGTTTCTTTTGAAGAATTTGGAAAAATCGTACAGGAAGCTATTAATAAGGAATTGACAGTAGAACTTTAAATATATTAATGAGAAGAAATTCAAAACCGTTTGTAAAAAGAGAAGAGGAAGCGCAACACCGCATAAATGATAAAATTAGCGCACAAGAAATCCGCTTGGTAAATGAAGGTGAAGAACCGAAAGTGTTGACGCTAGCAGCGGCACTTGAAATGGCAGAAGCACAAGATATGGATTTGGTAGAGATTTCACCAAATGCTAAACCACCGGTTTGTAAGATTATGGATTACAAGAAATTCTTGTACAACCAAAAAAGAAAACAAAAGGAATTAAAAGCAAAACAGAGTAAAATAGTTGTAAAAGAAATACGTTTCGGACCTAACACAGACGATCACGATTTTAACTTTAAATTGACACATGCAAGGAAATTCCTTGAAGAAGGAAGCAAAGTAAAAGCTTTTGTGTTTTTTAGAGGTCGCTCAATTGTTTTTAAAGATAGAGGAGAAATATTATTATTGAAATTCATGCAAGAATTAGCAGATGTTGGTATAGTAGAGCAGTTGCCAAAATTAGAAGGAAAGAAAATGATCGTAATGATCAACTCAAAAAAGAAATAAAGAAGCTGATATAGTTGTTTAACTCAAAAAAAAGAAGAAAAAATGCCTAAAATGAAAACTAAATCCAGTGCGAAGAAGCGATTCACAATCACTGGGAGTGGAAAGATAAAGCGTAAGCACGCTTTTAAAAGCCACATCTTAACTAAAAAGGCTAAGAAACGCAAACGTAATTTGACGCACGCAGGACTTGTACACAATGCAGATCTTTCGAATATCAAATTACAATTATGTATGAAATAGTCCTTTAGAGGTTTATCTATTGTTTAACCAAATAACGAGTATACAAGTCTTCTGAAACAATGTTGCACTCCTTATTAAAAAACTTAAAATTATGCCAAGATCAGTAAATCACGTCGCATCAAGAGCTAGAAGAAAGAACTTGATGAAATTAGCCAAAGGATACTTTGGTAGAAGAAAAAATGTCTGGACAGTTGCAAAAAATGCAGTTGAAAAAGGACTAGTTTATGCCTACTCAGGTCGTAAGCAAAAGAAAAGAAATTTCCGTTCTCTTTGGATTACCCGTATAAATGCAGGTGTTCGTCAATACGGAATGAGTTATTCTCAATTTATGGGTGCTGTGCACAAAAGTGGTGTTGAGTTAAATCGTAAGGTTCTTGCAGATTTAGCGATGAATCACCCTGAGGCTTTTAAAGCTGTTGTGGACTCCGTAAATAAATAAGTGTAAAAAGTATCAGCAAAAGCCATTAGTCCTTGATTAATGGCTTTTTTTTGTTGAAAAGTAATCAGTTCCTATTTATTTCTTCCTTTATTTGAATGTAATTTTGAAAAAAAAGTCATGTTGAAAATCGGTCTTATTGGTGCAGGGCATTTAGGAAAAATTCACCTTAAACTTATCTTGGAATTATCTGATTACTTCGACTTAGTAGGTTTTTATGATGAGGACAAAGAAAATTCTGCTAAGGTTTCTGCTCAATTTAATGTGAAATCTTTCGGCAGTATTAATGAATTACTTCAGCAGGTAGATTGTGTAGATATAGTTACTCCAACGCTAGTTCATTATAAAACAGCTGCCGAAGCTTTGCGAATGAGAAAACATGTTTTTATAGAAAAACCCTTGTCAGAAACAATCGCTGAAGCCCAAAAATTGGTCTCGCTAACAACAGAAGCAGATGTTAAAGTTCAAGTTGGACATGTGGAACGTTTTAATCCAGCATTCCAAGCAGCTCTTCCTTATTTTGATAATCCCATGTTCATAGAAACTCATCGCTTGGCGCAATTTAACCCACGTGGGACAGATGTGCCAGTGGTTTTAGATTTGATGATTCACGACATCGACATTGTGCTTAGTGTTGTTAAATCTCGTGTGAAAAAAGTTTCAGCATCTGGTGTGGCAGTAATTAGTGATACGCATGATATTACAAATGCGCGCTTAGAATTTGAAAATGGAGCAGTAGCAAATCTTACAGCTTCTAGGATTTCGTTGAAGAACATGCGGAAATCACGGTTCTTTCAAAAAGATGCATACATCAGTGTCGATTTCTTGACAAAAGAATTAGAGGTTGTAAGAATGCAAGATGTTGTTGGTGATGCTGACCCTTTTGATATCGTTCTGGATTTAGGGCCAAACAAAGCGCCAAAAAAGATATTTATAGACAAGCCAGAATTGCAAGAAATAAATGCTATAAAAGAAGAATTAAAATCTTTTTATGATGCCATTACTCAAAATGTAAGTCCTAAAGTTACTGTGGAAGATGGTTGTGCTGCAATGGAAGTTGCAATTGAAATAATTGAAAAATTAAAGCAAAATCAAATTCATTTTTAGGCAATAATTTCTCTTTTACGTCGTTTTTTTTTCAATGAGTCGTTTATCCTTTTTCTTACTCCTTCTTCTCGGTTTTACAGCTTGTGTTAAAAATAATCCAGATCCATCTTGGTTGGAAGTAACAGCATGGACGCTTCAAAGTAATATTGATCTTTCAGGTGATGAAGGAGAATTAAGCCATAACATTACTGAGGCTTGGGTTTTAGTAGATGATAAATTAATTGGTGTGTTTCAAGTCCCGTTTAAAATACCAATTTTAAAAGATGGAATGTGCAACATTAAGATTTATCCTGCAATAAAAAACAATGGTATTTCAGCAACAAAAAAAATCTATCCTTTCCTAGAAGTTTATGAAGTAAATCAAACATTGACTAAAAACCAAACATTGACTCTAAATCCTGTTACGAAGTATAAGTCAGTAACTCAATTTTGGATTGAAGATTTTGAAGGAGCTAACATTTCATTAACTGATGATCCAAATACATCCTTATCAAATTATGAAATAGTAAACGAAAATTTACAACCTTTTAATGGAAATTTATATGCAAAAATAAGTTTAAATTCCGCAGATTCTTTATGGGTTGCGAATACAGAAACACAACTATCAATTTCTAAGGGAAGAGAAGCATATCTAGAAATTGATTACCATAATACAAATTCCTTAACGACCGGCTTAATTTATGTCTCTCCTGCTGGTGTTACTAATAATATAAATATTCGCTTAAATGCTCAAAACCCTGAAACAGTTGTCTGGAAAAAAATATATATTGAACTCAGAGAATTAATAGGAGCCTCTCCAAATTCTAGTAATTTTCTGCAATCATTCTCCTGTTATTTAGACCCCGGGCAAATCTCGACAGAGATTTTAATTGACAATATTAAAGTTGTATATTTTAATTAGTATGAAGGATAGATTTTGGGTTGTAGTATTTCTATTTTTTGATTTTTTAACGGCTTTAATTGCTTGGTCCTCTTTTTTCTACTTACGTCAAACAGTATTAGAAAAATCTGAATTTAAAGTAGACTCGAATTTTATTTATGGTGTTCTTTTTATTCCATTAGTTTGGGTCTTGTTTTATTATGTTCAGGGCACTTATATTTCAATTCGGCAGATGTTTCGTTTAAAAATGCTAAATCTGACCTTAATTGCATCATTTTTTGGGGTAATTCTGATATTTTTTATCTTACTTCTAGATGATGAAGTTAAGTCCTATGAGATTTATTATCAGTCTGTCATCTTACTTTTCTCTTTGCATTTCATGCTAACGATAATTCCTCGCCTAATTATAAATTCCATTATGATTTGGTCTATTCGTAAACCTGGTAATGGTTTTAAAACAATTATTCTAGGTGGAAATGAAAAAGCCCTAGAAATTTATAACGAAATGATTTCTCATCCACTAAATGTTAATTCATTTATTGGGTATGTCAATCTAAATGGAAAAGATTATCTCTTAAGTGATCATATAAATTATTTAGGTCATGAAACTGATCTAGAACGCATTCTAAGTGAGCATAAAGTTGAGGAAGTGATTATTGCTATTGAAAGCTCAGATCACAATCGCTTAAAAGATCTTTTGCTCCGAATAGACGACGGACATATTAGAATTAAATTATTGCCGGATGCATATGTTATCTTATCTGGAAGTGTTAAAATGACGAATATATATGGAGCACTGTTACTTGAATTAAAATCTGATATTATGCCATTTTGGCAACAAGCGATAAAACGCGTAATGGATTTTTTAATTTCTTTCATTGCTGTAATTCTTCTCACTCCCTTTTTTATTTTCTCTGCGATTGCTGTGAAATTTTCTTCTCCTGGTCCTATTTTATATTTGCAAGAAAGAGTGGGACTTAAGGGGGCAATTTTTAAAATTATAAAATTCAGAACAATGTACGTAGATTCTGAAAATCTGGGGCCCCAACTATCTTCAGAAAATGATCCACGTATCACTAAGATTGGTCGTTTTATGCGCAAAACAAGGCTAGATGAATTTCCACAATTTATAAATGTACTTTTTGGACAAATGTCGCTTGTTGGCCCAAGACCTGAACGTCAATTTTATATCGATCAAATTGTAAAACTTGAAGCGCAATATTTGCATCTAAATCGTGTGCGACCAGGAATTACATCTTGGGGACAAGTGAAATTTGGCTATGCAGAAAACGTAGAACAAATGCTGCAACGAATGAAGTTTGATCTGATTTACCTGAAAAATAGAAGTTTAGCACTAGACATTAAAATAATGTTTTATACTTTAATTATCGTTTTAAAAGCAAAAGGAAAATAATATCCTGATAGAATTTGATAATTCAAATAGTATTTCTATCTTTGCACCCCGAATAAATTATTTATAAACCAAGGTTTCGGACCTTAAATTGTAAAAGAAAATGGCAACAAGAATCAGATTGCAAAGACACGGTAAAAAAGGAAAACCGTTTTTTCACTTAGTAGCAGCAGATAGTCGTGCGAAAAGAGATGGTAAATTCATTGAAAAATTAGGAACATACAATCCAACTGCTAATCCAGCTGTGATTGATATTAATTTTGAAAGAACATTGAGTTGGGTTCAAACTGGAGCAGAAATGTCCGATACAGCTCGCGCAATTCTTTCTTATAAAGGTGTACTTTATAAAAGTCACCTAATCAATGGTGTTAAAAAAGGTGCTTTAACAATGGAACAAGTTGAAGAACGTTTTACACTTTGGGTAAATGAAAAAGAATCTAAAATAATAAACAAAATTGATGGCTTAGCTGCAAAAGCAATTGCAAGTAAAAATGCAAAAATGAAGTCAGAAGCTGATGCAAATATTGCTAAAGCAGCTCAAATTGAACTTAAAAATACAGTTGTTGAAGAAGTTGCTGCTGAGGAAACTCCAACTGAAGAAACAGTAACTGAAGAGCTTGCTTCTGAGGAAACTCCAGCAGAAGAAACAGTAACTGAAGAAGTTGTAGCAGATGAAACTCCAGTAGAGGAAACAGTAACTGAAGAAGTTGTTGCAGAGGAAACTCCAGCAGAGGAAACAGTAACTGAAGAAGTTGTTGCAGAGGAAACTCCAGCAGAGGAAACAGTAACTGAAGAAGTTGTTGAAGAGGAAACACCAGCAGAAGAAACAGTAACTGAAGAAGTTGTTGCAGAGGAAACTCCAGTAGAGGAAACACCAGCTGAAGAAAAATCAGCAGATACAGCTGAATAAGCTTATATGACTATAAAAGATTGTTTTTACTTAGGTAAAATAGCGAAACTTCACGGATTTAAAGGTGAAGTTTCCTTGTTTTTGGACGTTACTAATCCGAGTGATTACAAAGATTTAGAATCAGTTTATATTGATGTTGACGGTGTACTAACTCCATTTTTTATTGAGTCTGTAAAACTCAAAAACAAAAATTTTATCGCTGTAAAATTTCAAGGAGTGAATGATGAAAGCTCAGCGCAACGCTTACTTAAAAAATCACTCTACTTGCCTGAAGAAATTCTCCCCAATCTTAAAGGAACTCAGTTTTACGATCACGAAATTATTGGGTTCAAAGTGTTAGATGATGTGCATGGTGATATCGGAGAAGTAGAAAATGTAATTGATCTTGCTGCAAATCCATTATTACAAACTATTTGTAAAGGAAAGGAAGTGCTAGTTCCTATTTTTGATGGCTTGGTGCAAAAAATAGACCGTAAAAACAAGACACTTTACATCAAAGCACCTGAAGGCCTTATCGATTTGTACTTATCTGATAGTATTTAAAAGTCCCAAGGAAAGCTTCATTCGAATAATACGCTTTGCAGCTGCATCTACTTTCGCTCTAAACACTTTATCTGTTTTATAGCTCGCAAGTAATTCTGAATGAGTTTTCTTTGCATCTAAAGGCATTAAAACAATGTCACAGCCTGCTGAAATTGCTTTTGTCGCTGCATTTGGTACATTTACAACTCCTCCCATGTTCATTGCGTCTGTTACAATTAAACCTTTAAAACCAAGGCTATCACGCAACAAACCTTTTACAATTGTTTCAGAACAAGTAGAAGGCAAACCTTTTGTATCAAATTGACTGTTGTTTTTAACTGCAATATGTGCAATCATAATTGATAAAACACCATTTTTTATAAGAAGGGGGTAATTTTGCAACTCTTTTAGTGGTCCATCAATTACTTGAAGTGCTTTATGTGTATCACCAGAAACTAAACCATGTCCTGGAAAATGCTTTGCTGTTGCAAGGATATTATTTCGCTGAGTTTCTTGAATAAAAGCATTTGACCAAGGAATAATATTTTCGGGCTTAGCGCCAAAACTTCTAAATCCAACAGTCTGATTTGCCGACATATCAACTACTGGAGAAAAATTGTAGTTAATTCCAATAGCATTTAAGTCTTTGGAAATAGTTGCGGCTACACTGTTTACTTCTTCTATAGAAATTAATTCATTTGCTTTTTTAACCGGCGCAGAACCAATTATTTTACGGTTTACCAAACTTGGCTCAGCATCTGCACTATATAAAAAAGGTAAATTACCTCTTTTCTTATTACTAGTCTCAAATGCCTTAATCCACGATGTGAATTCTTCTTTGGTTCCATTTAACATCAGAACTCCACCAATTACTCTATCTTTTATGTGCTGATCAATTGTTTCTTTTTTTTGTCCCAAACGACCAACTGCAGGCATTATTAATTGTGCCACAATAGCTGTATCATCCATACTTTCAAAAATTCGATTGACCTCTTTATCTAAAAAACTATTTTCGACTAAGAAATCACTTAATTTAAATTTAATGGCTTGTGTTTCTGTATCTGAAAGTTCTTGAGGTTTTAGTGGTTCTTGTGCACAACCACAAAAAATAAAATTGCAGACAACAGTAAAAATTATAATTGATTTCATTTTATATTCTATTTAAGACAAATCTAATTTATTTTCTTTTTTTGGCTTATTATTTTTTATATAATTACAAACAAAAAAATATCAATAACTATGTCTAATCTACAGAATTAAATGCTTTTATAATTTTTAGACTTTAAAATTACATTTTAACAAAAGGCAAGGTAACACTTCTATTTTTTTTAACTGAACATAATAAATTCCTTTAAATAATTAAACATGAATTTGCATGCCCATTCTTTTTAACAATTTAAGATGAGAGTAAATACCGCTGAAATAACTTGTTACACTTGGCTCTATCCCATTTTTTTTTAGTGTGTTGAATAAAATGACATTAAGTTTTGGGTAATGATAATGACTTATATTCGGAAAAAGATGGTGTGCAATATGATTATTGACGCCACCGAAAATAAAGTTTCCAAGATGACTGAATGGGTAGAAATTATTTGAACTTTTAATTTGATTCATAACCCAGGAAGTATTAATTAAACCATTTTCATCTGCCTTTGGATAATTAGACCCTTCAACATGGTGAGTGATAAAAAACGTTAATAAAGTATAGAGAGATTGTACTATATGCATGGCAATTCCAGCTATTACTAATGTTCCAATTGACTGATGCCCAAAATAAAACGGTAAAACAAAAAGATAAGTTATGTAAAAACCTTTAAGGAAAAAGAATGTAAAATAATACCTTAATCTTTTTCTGTTATCGATGTGATTAGATTTACTAAGAACGATAAAATCTTTGATAAAAACCCAATAAAAAGAATAGGTTGCATATGCTAAAGGCGCATATATATGTTGAAATTTATGGTACCATTTTAACTTACTTGTAGGTAATACTCTTATCAATCCTGTAATTGCAAGGTCTGTGTCAAAATGCTCCACATTGGGTGCATAATGGTGAGAATTTAAGTGCCTTTCTTTCCATGCTTCAGGATGAGCGCCAACAAGGGTATAGATAAACTCAAATCCAATATTGTCCCAAAATGGCTTTTTGAAAATAGCATGATGGGAGAAATCATGTGCAAAATTAAAACAAAGCAAAACAGCAATAAAACCAAATGCAACAAAATCAATTATGAAAAGAACAGGATTCTCTATAATATACATTAAGCAATATGTACTTATTGTCAAAAAACCATAAAACAAGGACTTGAAAATAAAATAATTATCAGCATCTTTTTTTTCTATTATAAGATTATCGTTTATTTCCTTTTGGATTTCAACAAATAATGCCAGATCTTTTTCTACATAAAGATGTTTAGCTTTCATATACTAATGTTTTAGGGTTTTGCTGATGCCCCATTTTATAAAGGAAACGATAATAAGACTTATATGCTTCAATGTAAGGCATGTTCATATAGTTAATGTTATGTTTTTTTGCAGTTTCTTTAAATATTGGTAGAATATTCAGATAATGAACATGACTTATATTTGGCAAAAGATGATGAAGGGAATGCGCATTAAATCCACCAAGTGTCCAATTTAAAAAAACGCTCTCTGCGTTATAGTCAACAGAAGTAACCATTTGTAATTTTGGCCA
>Ga0102860_1000369_pt1 | contig 10160 bp, 10 predicted proteins | sample Colrivmeta1449A3_FD_84496 | JGI IMG/M metagenome (GOLD analysis project Ga0102860, IMG submission 84496) | Estuarine microbial communities from the Columbia River estuary - metaG 1449A-3 | ecosystem: Environmental > Aquatic > Marine > Intertidal zone > Estuary | place: USA: Columbia River...
AGAACCTTTACGGAAAAACCTCCAATGGAGCTAGCTGAAAAGTTTCTAGAAAGTGGAGATTTTCTTTGGAATAGCGGAATGTTTGTTTGGAGTATACCGTCTATTTTAAAAGCACTCAATGAACATTTACCGGAGATGAATTTAACTTTTTCGGAAGGTAAAGGCGCTTATAACACGGCAATAGAAGCGGAACATATTCAACGAATATATACCGAGATAAGTAGCATTTCTATTGATAACGGTCTTTTAGAAAAGGCAGATAATGTATATGTGCTACCTTCGGATTTTGGCTGGAGCGATCTGGGAACCTGGAAAAGTGTTCATGAAAAAATAGCTACTGGGGAAACAAATACCGTACTAAATGCAACATTGCATGCTTCTAATTCTTCGAACAACTTGGTTATCAGCGATAGTAAAAAATTAATCGTTATTAACGACCTAGACGGCTATTTTGTGATAGATACCGCCGATGCTTTGCTCATTTGTAAGTCAGATCAAGAGCAAGAAGTTAAGAAAATATCTACCGACATTAAGAAAAAATACGGAGGAAAATATAGTTAACATGATTAAATACGCCTACTTACTTGTATTGATTATGGTCTCGTCATATTCTAATAGCTCTGAGCTGGCGTACCGCAATAACGAAATAGTCAATCCCAAGGCGTTGCAACCTTTTTTTGAGGCTTTAAAGTCTTTGGAAATGCAGAAAACCAAAACTGTTTCTATTATTCATATTGGCGATTCACATATTCAGGCTGATTTTATGACCAGTGTCGTTCGCAAAAAAATGCAAGATTGTTTTGGGAATGCAGGTAGAGGTTTTGTTTTTCCTTACAGAATAGCCCAAACAAATGGAGCGTTTGATATTGGTTTTAGTTATGAGGGTGTCTGGCGTCATTGCGACCTTTTACACAGTAGCAATTGCGATGTAGGTATGTCAGGATATACTCTTTTTGCTTCGGGTAACGCTAAGTTTACCATTGACGCAGCAAAAAAAGAAGACAATTACGCAGCATTTACTAAGTTGACTTTTTTAACCAATAAGGGTAGCTTCAGACCTACGGAATTTTCAAGTCATTATTCTCAAATCGAAGGAAATCGCAATGTAATTTATTTTGACCAAGCGCAAGATAGCCTTCAATTTGCTCCCGTTCCAGAAAACGGAGACCTTCCAGATTTACAAGGAATCATTTTAGAAAACGAAAATCCTGGTATTCTTTACCACGCTATTGGCATAAATGGCAGTACGCTGGCTCAGTATTTAAATTGCCAAAATTTTGAGAAGCAAGCGGCCGATCTTAACCCGAGTTTGGTTATTGTAAGCTTTGGAACAAATGACGGGTACAGAACAAGTAATGGGTTTTGCGTGTCTTGCATAAAAGAAAATTATGAAGCTACAATTGCTAAAATAAGAAGCCATAATCCCACTACTTCGATACTGTTAACAACTCCATCAGATCATTTCTATCAAAAACAGGATAACCCAAATGCTAAAAAAATTGTGGATGTGCTTTTGGAACTTGCCAAAGAAACAAATGTAGCGGTTTGGAATTGGTATGAAATAATGGGGGGAAGTAATTCCATTTTAAAATGGAAAAATGAGGGACTTGCACGCGGAGATCTTATTCATTTTACGAAGGAAGGATACGCAATACAAGGAGAATTATTATACGAGGCTCTTATCCATCAATATCTAAACTAACATGCTAAGGGTAGAAGATATTTTATCGTATTCTGCTAAGAACCCTTTGTTATTTAACCAGTATGTCTTCCTGTTTTTATTTACCATCATGTTTGCGGGGTTTACCTTGCTGCACAAGCAGGTAAGAGCGCGTAACTTTTACTTATTACTCTTTAGTTTATTTTTCTATTACAAATGCAGTGGATGGTACTTTTTATTGCTTTTGTTTAGCACATTATTAGACTATGGTTGCGGATTTGGCATCTACATAGTGAAAGAAAAATGGCAAAAAAAGCTTTTTCTAGTGCTTAGCATTTCGTCTAATTTGGGCTTACTTTTCTTTTTTAAGTATTCTTATTTTATAGTTGATTCCATAAATGCTTTGACAGGGGCAGATTTTAAAGCGTATAATTTCTTGGCTGCATTTGCTAATGGAATCGGTGGTGAAAATTTTGATATTCATCATATATTGCTCCCAGTGGGTATTTCATTTTACACGTTTCAAACCCTTAGTTATAGTATTGATATATACAGAGATCGCATAAAGCCTTGTGCCAATATTTTTGATTTTGCCTTTTTTGTAAGTTTTTTTCCGCAATTGGTTGCAGGGCCTATTGTGCGTGCATCAGAGTTTTTACCGCAAATCAGGAAACCTTATTACTTGAGCAGTAGTGGTTTTGGTAAGGCCATTTTTCTAATTATGTCTGGTCTTTTTAAAAAGGTGGTCATTAGTGATTACATCTCAGTCAATTTTGTAGACCGGGTTTTTGATACACCTGAAATATACAGTGGGTTTTTAAATCTAATGGCTGTTTATGGCTATTCTATTCAGATTTATTGTGATTTTTCAGGATATTCAGATATGGCAATAGGTCTAGCCGCATTACTTGGTTTTACATTGCCTATTAATTTTAATAGCCCATATAAAGCCAATAGCATAACAGATTTTTGGCGAAGGTGGCATATTTCACTTTCCACCTGGCTAAGGGATTATCTTTATATCTCCATGGGAGGTAACCGAAAAGGTAAACTAAGAACGTATCTAAATCTGGCAATCACAATGCTAATAGGGGGATTGTGGCATGGTGCTGCGCTTAAGTTTATTGTGTGGGGCGCATTACATGGTTTGGCTCTTACATTGCATAAATTATGGTCGGAAAATATAAAATTACCTGCATCCAGATGGGGTAATTATGTCTCAATCCTAATTACATTTCATTTTGTAGCGTTCTGTTGGATGTACTTTAGGGCGGCAGATATGTATACCGTAAAACTAATGCTCAATAATATTAGTACCCTTTTTGACTTTGCAGGAATTGGTACTCGGGTATTAGCCTATTGGAAGGTATTTGCTTTGATTTTAACAGGATTTGCAGTTCACTTTTTGCCAAGCAATCTTAAAAATAGAGCCGAGTGGTGGTACAGCGAAGCTTCTTACACCGTAAAAATAGTGCTATTTGTAATGGTAATAGTTGTTATTTATCAAGCTACTTCTTCAGACTTACAACCTTTTATTTATTTTCAGTTTTAATCTTTTTTTTTGAGAGCAGCACTTGTTGGTTTTGTTAAAAAACTCTTACACAAAATTGCGTCTAAACCAAACCTTCTGAAATACACGGTTCCAAGCAAGTAGGGATAATGCCTCATACGTTGGTAAAGAAGGATCTGCCTTTTTTGTACTTACATCTATTCGGTAAAACAAATTAGCTATGCCATAACTGGTTTTTATGCTGCTCAGATAATCCGCAAGTTCTTGAATAAGTAGAGGGGGGTCAGCAGAAGTAAAAACATAATATTCGCCACTCATTTGAAGTTCTTTTTCCATTTGAGCAATTACATCTTCAATGGGAATATCGTTGTTGGTTGAAAAATCTATGTCGTTATTTGTTTCTAACATAAAACAATATGGTAAAGGTAATCTATGACCCACAAGACCACAAAAAAAGATGCAAATGGTGCCTTAAAGATGCACAGTACGTAGAATATCATGATACCGAATGGGGAATACCGAGTCATGATGACCATTATTTATTCGAGCATCTTATTTTAGAAACCTTTCAAGCAGGATTAAGTTGGCATACCATTCTAAAAAAAAGGGAGGCATTCAGGTTGGCTTTTGATAATTTCGATGCAGAAAAAGTGTCAAATTATCGTGAGAATAAAATAGAAATTTTAATGCAAAACCCTGCTATTATTAGACATAGAGGAAAGATTGAAGCAGCGATAAATAATGCACGGCAATTCTTGCGTTTGCAAAGAGAATATGGTTCCTTTAATCATTTTATTTGGCAATTTACCCAGTATGACACGATCGTTATTCCAATTAAAACGTGGTCTGATGTACGAGCTACAATTCCTCAAAGCGACGCCATGAGCAAAGCGTTAAAAAAAGAAGGATTTAAATTTGTGGGCAGTACCACTTGCATGGCCTATATGGAAGCCGTTGGTATGGTAAGTGATCATTTTAGCGATTGTTGGCGATCGTAAGTTATTTGGATCCTAATTTCTTGTGACTAATTTTTAGTTGTAATGCTATAATGGTTCGTTTACCTTTTTTGTATAAGGGGTATATACTACAACTATGTATAGCAAAATAAGCGCTCATTTTAACAAAGAAACAGCAGACCCCAGGTACTTTCAGATACTTTACTTGGGGTCTTTTTTATTTTATGGACTTTGCTTTCTGGGCTGGGATGGTGATGCAATTAAGTATATGGCCATTTTTGCTTCAGCGATAGTCACACAAATGGTATTTAGCTATTTTACCACAAAACAGTATAGCTCCGTAAAAAGTGCACTGATAACCTCGCTCGGATTAAGCTTATTGTTAAAAACAGGTACTATAGAAACAGCGATTCTAGCTTCGGTTTTTGCCATATCGTCAAAGTTCCTAATCAGGGTAAACCACAAGCACCTATTTAATCCGGCTAACTTTGGTATTGTCGCGGCCATTCTGCTTACCAATGATGCATGGGTTAGTCCAGGACAATGGGGTAGCAGTGTGCTATTATGGTTTATCGTAGGAGCTGGAGGATTAATGATGATTTTAAAAGTAGGTAGGATAGATACCAGCATTACTTTTCTCTTGGTTTTCGGTGCACTTCTATTTATCAGACACGTTATTTATCTGGGTTGGGAACCACAAGTTTGGCTTCACAAAATGAGTAATGGTACGCTATTACTTTATGCATTTTTCATGATAACCGATCCCATGACTACCCCCAATCACATAAAAGCTCGCATACTATGGTCTTCCCTATTAGGGGGCGCCTTATTTGTACTGTCAACCTTCTTCTACGTGCAAACAGCTGCTATTTGGTTACTGTTTGGGGTAAGTCTGTTAACACCCATTTTCGATAAACTTTTGATAGCAACTAAATACCAATGGAATAATTTAACAGCTAGCACAATAAATAATCCTAATCAAACAACCTAAAAAACATCTTCATGAAAAAAGTAATTTTAACACTGATGGCCATTGCTTCTGTAGGCCAATTAGCCATGGCCTTTTGTGGCTTTTATGTAGCAAAAGCGGGAGCCGATTTGTACAATAATAAAAGTGAGGTAATCCTGGTACGTGACGGGAGTAATACCACCATTACCATGAGCAATGATTTTTCTGGGAATGTAAAAGACTTTGCCATGGTGGTGCCCGTTCCCAATGTTCTTGATAGAAGTGATATACAAATAGCAGATCGTTCTATTTTTCAGATGTTAGATGCTTATTCTGCACCTCGTTTGGTAGAGTATTATGATTATAATCCTTGCGGTCTTCCTGTACCTGCTATAATGGATGTGTTTATGGAAAAAGAGTCAACCACTAAAATGGTTGCCCATACTGCACTGAAGGATAATTTCAAATATAAAGTGACTGTAGAAGCACAATACAGCGTTGAAGAGTACGATATAGTTTTGCTAAGCGCTAAAGATGCCAGTGGATTAAAACGGTGGTTGGTTGACAATGGTTATAGTATTCCGGCCAAAGCAGAGCACGTGTTAGAGCCGTATATCAAAAGTGGGCTTAAGTTCTTTGTGGTTAAAGTAGACTTGAACAAATACAATCCAAAAGCCAATGGTGGCTTTCTTAGACCGTTACAAATCAAAGTTAAATCGGATAAGTTTATGCTACCTATTCGTTTAGGAATGGCCAATAGCGTAGGTGAGCAAGATATGATTGTGTATGCTTTTTCAAAGCGAGGAAGGGTAGAATGTACAAATTATAGAACTGTAAAAATGCCTACGGACAATCTAGTGCCAACGTTTATAAAGCCAAAATTCGGAACATTTTACACAGACGTATTTAAAAATGAATACCGTAAGGTTGGAAAAAATGCGGTGTTTTTAGAGTACGCATGGAACGTAACACCTACATTTAATGGAATGAAATGTGATCCCTGCGTAGGCAATCCACCGTACACCCGGGAAATTACGATGGCAGGAGTGCCGTGGGCCAATCAAAATGGGGTTACCACATTCTTTACTAGGTTACATGTACGCTACACCTTAGATAAATTTCCGGAAGACCTTTTTTTTCAAGAAACACCTAATACAGAAATGTACCAAGCGCGATATGTGATTACAAATCCAGCTACAGGCGATTTGTCTTGTGCTGAAGGTAGGGTATACCAAGATAAGTTAAGACTTAGGCGCAGAAAAGAATTAATAGAACTTGCTAGTTTGGCGCGATGGAATACGGATAGTTATTATGACTACATCGCTCACGGCACAGATAAGGTTCGCAGTAATAAGGCAAAAGAAACAGACCATAATATCAAGAATATAAATGTACCATTTTGGTTTTTTGGTAAAGGCAGCACTCCTCACAAAGGTCTCTTTTTACTGGTTTTTGGAATGCTGATAGTATATTCAGTTAAGAGATTAAAATTGACTTTGGTTAAGGGTTAAAAGAGTAAAGAGATTTGGAAAGACCTGCTGTGGCAGGTCTTTTTTATTTACTTTGCATAGTTTTAAAAATAGAATGGAGGTAAGTAGCAGATTTATATGGACAAGTAGGATACTTACGTTTTTATTCGCTTTTATGATGGTGAGTAATTATGGAGGGTATAGTCAACCGGAAGAAGTGGTGCAATTAAGAGAAGGTATGATCGCTCAACTCCAAAGTGAAGCTGATAAAAAAAATGACGAAGAATCTTTAAATGCAATTGAGTTTATAACCACCGAGGCTGAAGCAGTTTTGATTCCTGAGGTTTACCAAAAACATTCATTATACCGTATGGTAGGCTGTTTTATTGTGCTTTTGGGACTAGTCTTACTCCGTAATTTGAAGTCTATTGGCTATCACTTGTTAGTTGCTGGTCTAATTTTTACCCTATTTACAGGATTTTATACATTTGGATTGGGTGTTTTTGGATGGCTCTTTAATCTTTATTATATGTGTCTAGCGGCATTTTCCATATTTTATTATACTAGAAAAAGAGCATTGCTAACTTAGTAAATGGCATCAAAAGCACAAATAGTAGACGGCTGGCAATACCTTAAAACGTTAACGCCTTATAGACTTTGGAACGCTGCACGCATTTTTGTAACCTACCATATTAGTAAACGTACCAAAAAAAATTATCATGCTGGGTATCCTATATCTATATCCTTAGAGCCCACTACCAGTTGCAATTTAAGGTGTCCTGAGTGTCCTAGTGGTCTTCGCGCTTTTAGCAGACCAATTGGAATGTTAGAAACAGAACTGAATAAAAATATTATAGACCAGCTACATAAAGAGCTTACTTACATTACCTATTATTTTCAAGGTGAGCCTTATCTCAATAAGGACTTTACCGATATGGTAGGCTATGCGAGTAGATATAATATATATACAGCTACAAGCACGAATGCTCATTATTTGACCGATGCCAATTGCAAGAAGACCATTGAAAGTGGCTTAAGCCGATTAATAATATCAATAGACGGCGTAAAACAGGAGAGTTACGGCAAATATAGAATAGGCGGAAACCTAGATAAGGTGATAGACGGTACCAAAAACATGGTGAAATGGAAAAAGGCAACAGGCAGTAAAACACCATTTATCATCTGGCAGTTTATTGTGTTTGGGCACAATGAAGGCGAAATTGAAGAGATTCGGCAACTTGCCAAAGAGGTAGGCGTAGATCATTTAGCACTTAAAACGGCGCAGATATATAATTTTGAGGCGGGTAGTGATTTAATGCCCAAAGACCCTAAGTATGCTCGATATGAAAAAAAAGGTCTAACCTATAAGATTAAAAATGGGCTTTTAAGTCACTGCTGGCGTATGTGGCAAGGTTGTGTGATAACATGGGATGGCAAGGTCGTTCCGTGTTGTTTTGACAAAGACGCTACTTATAGATTAGGCGAATTAGAAAAAATGACATTTCGCACAATTTGGCACGGCGAAGAGTATAATCGCTTTAGAAGACTAATACTTAGAAGCCGAAGTAACATTGATATTTGCAAAAATTGTACAGAAGGAACTAAAGTTTGGGGTTGAAACTTCAAAAATATTTTTTTGGTTTGTCAAATTAATGTAATATTGCTTACTTAAATCAATAAAAAGGTACAATTAATATGAATAAGAACATACTTACCATGCTAGTTTCATTGCTTGTTATCGCAATTGGAGCTGAAGCACAATCTAACACTAAGAAATTCGGAATTGAGATTAATGGAGGAATTAGAGAATATCACGGAGATTTAGGTTCTTCGTTGTATTTCAAAAAAGCTCCAAATTATCAGGCTGTAGGTGGTGCCTTAGGGATGTATTTAAATTCTTCTTTTGACGTAAATATCTATGGGTCTACAGGAGACTTAGGTTTTTATAAAGAGTCTTGGGATATTTTGAAAGCAGAACCTTATCGTCAAGGATTTAGATCTCACATTACAGAGGGAATGATTGGCGTAACGTTCAAGTTGAATAACGGTACAATCATGTCAGAAGATGCTACTTTTAAACCATTTATTAGAGCTGGTTGGGGTGTTGTGAAATCAATTTCGAAATTTTCCGAAGGATCTACTTTGGTAGGAGATGCAGAGACCTACTATTACGCATCTCGCGATAGGAGTTGGTTAGCTTCTCATTGGAATGCTGCTGCAGGTTTTAAAATTGGTCTAACCGATGCACTTGATTTAGTAGTAAGCGAGCAGGTTAATTATTCATTTGATGACAACTACGATGGCGCTCCATTTGCTATCGCGGGTGCCAGATTAAATAGCGCTAGTGAGGGAAACAAACCGCTACACGACATTTACTTATATCACAACATTGGTTTTGTGTTTAATTTTGGTAGCAATGGTAATTCAAGTGGTTCTTCTTATAAAATTAAGGATGCCGACGATGACGGAATTAGTGATGCATTTGATATTTGTCCTAACACCCCAGAGGGATACCAAGTGGATACTGTTGGTTGTCCTTTGGATGATGATAAAGACGGTGTTGTTAACGAAGAAGATAAATGTCCAAATGTTGCTGGATTAAAGGCATTCGACGGTTGCCCAGATACAGATGGTGACGGAGTTCAAGATTCTGAAGATAAATGTCCAAACGTATCAGGTGTTTCTGCATTTGGTGGTTGTCCAGATTCTGATAAAGATGGGATTCAAGATTCTGAAGATAAATGCCCATTGATGGCAGGTTCTAAAGAAGGTGAAGGTTGTCCAGACAGTGATGGTGACGGTGTATACGATCACAAGGATGTATGTCCAGCTACAGCAGGACCAGCATCTAATAAGGGTTGTCCTGAAATTAAAGAAGAAGTAAAAGAGAAAATAAGAGTAGCTGCAAGCGGAATTTACTTCGAAAGCGGAAAAGACATTATTAAGCCTCAGTCTTTTGCTAACCTAGATTTATTAGCAGGTATTATGCAAGAATATAAGGAAGCAAGTGTTGTGATAGAAGGTCACACAGATAACCAAGGTGCTGATGATGTTAATCTAGTATTGTCTCAGAAAAGAGCTGATGCAGTAAAAGCGTATATAGCCAATAAAGGAGTAAGTGCATCTCGCATGACCGCTATTGGATATGGAGAAACAAAACCAGTGGCAGATAATTCTGTAAATTCAGGTAGAATACTGAATCGCCGAGTAGACTTTAAACTAGTATACTAGTCTTTAAAACCAAAAACTAAAAGCTACGTTTATGAAAGGGGGACTTATGTCCCCCTTTTATTTTTGGGGTAAAACAAGAAATTTTGTGGTGAAAACATATGTTGTGTTTATTACCCAAGGATTTAAACGGAACGTTAATCACAGCATAACCTAGTGGACTTCACTATTAGCCTACCACGTTCAATGTATTATAAAAGTGACGTAGCGGCAGTTAATACTGTAAATTTACTGCGTCAAACAAGATACTTGGCAGGATTTTAACTTCTATAAAACACAAAAAGCATAGCTTTCAAGCTATGCTTTTTGTGTTTTATAATAATGTTCTAGCGTATCAGTAAACTCGGATTAATGGTTAATCCTCGTCTTCGTCATCTTCGTTGTCGCT
>Ga0102860_1000372_pt1 | contig 10078 bp, 6 predicted proteins | sample Colrivmeta1449A3_FD_84496 | JGI IMG/M metagenome (GOLD analysis project Ga0102860, IMG submission 84496) | Estuarine microbial communities from the Columbia River estuary - metaG 1449A-3 | ecosystem: Environmental > Aquatic > Marine > Intertidal zone > Estuary | place: USA: Columbia River Estuary...
AAAAACCTGCCAGCAAGAAAGCAATCAAGATACCTGATAATAAAAGAGTTCCCATAGTGTTCATTTAGGAATGTGCATTCCTCCAATGTTAGCCAAGAAATTTGGTAATCATCTCCTTCACCTCGTTTGTAGCCTTTTCAAGGTCATTGTTCATGATTACCTTGTCAAAGCTATTCCTGTATGCTATTTCTTCTTTGGCTTTGCTGATCCTTGTATGGATGTGCTCTGCTGATTCAGTTCCTCTCCTCATCAGTCTTTCTTGCAAAATCTCCATGGATGGTGGTTCAACGAAGATGGTCAGCACCTGTTCTCCAAACATTTTTTTTACATTCAAGGCACCTTTGACATCAATGTCCAGCAAAGGCATTTTACCTTCACTCCAGATTCTTTTCATTTCATCAACAGTAGTACCATAGTACATTCCAGGGTATACCATCTGCCATTCAACAAACTGGTCCTTGTTGATTTTATCCTTGAATTGTTCTTCTGTAAGAAAAATGTAGTCAACCCCATCTGTTTCACCGCCACGGATTTTTCTGGTGGTGGCGGACACGCTGAAAGAGAGCTGGTCGGCCATGCCCGCAAGCAGTTTTGTTTTGATGGTTGTTTTGCCTGCGCCTGATGGTGCCGTTAGGATGATGATCTTGTGCTGTTCTGTTTCATGCATGGTGTCTGGATCTTCAAAAGCTTTCATCAAAGTCAATATGACTTTAGGCGCTTACTTGAAACGCTTTTTCCCGAATTTCTGAGGGGGCCTGTTTTTGCCTGCTCCAATACCATTGCCTCCTCCCGTGCTGGGACGGTTGCGTTGTTGAAATCCACCGCCTTTGCCACGTTTTTGGAACCGGTCATCCTGCTCCCTGTAAGCCCTCACAAATGGGGTGCTGGTAAACTCAAGCTGTCCTTTTGTGATGGCGTTCAATTCACTCCTGATGCTCTCATCAGGGATGAGCTCCTTGTGCCAGGTATTGTAGGCCAGCTTCATGTAATAGGCGATGATATGGGAGAAACCAGATCGCTTTTCCTCGTTCTCTTCGGCCATGGCCTTGGCAATCACCAGTTCAAGGTGTTTTCCAAGGTGATAATATTTGGGATGTCTTTTAGGGTAGGGCAAAGGCTTTGGCCTTGCCATCAGTAACTCCCTTGTTGGAACCGGGTAGGGGGTTTCCACTTCCAGTTTGAAATCTGAAATCAAATAAAGATGGTCCCAGAGCTTGTGCCTGTAATCCTCGATGTTCTTGAGTTGCGGATTGATGAAGCCCATCAATTCTATGACTGCCTGCGCATTGCTTAGTCTTCTTTCCTTGTCTTCGATTGAAAGGATATGCCCCACCATCTGCTGCACATGCCTACCATACTCCTTCATCACAAGGTGACTTCGATTGGTATTGTATTCCATTATTGTCTTTTGAGAGCAACAAAAATAAGGTTTATGGGGCGATTTTGAGAATATTTTGCTTTTTGAAGGTTTAGGGGTTTAGGGTGTTGGCTTTTTTTTAGTCCATTGATAATTCCTGAAATGGAGCAAGTTAATCTGCTTGACCAGGACGTTGGCTTCTTTCTATGCTTCCAATTTCTCAAATGAAAAAACCATTTTATTCAAAATTGGCAAAAAAATCAACCATTCTAAGGTGCAATAAACGCCCAGAATTTGTATTTCCCCCAACCGCTAACCCCCTAAACCCTCACATAAACCTTCCTCTTGTCCATGATATACCCCACCAACCAGCAAACCATCATCAGCGCAATCGAATACAGCAGTGCGCCCCAAGCGCCGGGTGTAATTTTTTGAAAGAAATCCTTGCTGATGACGGCGGTCAGGCTTCTGCCATCCGCATCCTTGATCAGGTTGAAGGTCTTTGGAATAAAGCTGGAGAGAACGTAAATGAAAAGTGGATTTTTTCCGAAAACTTCAAAAAAATAATTGCCTGTCCGGAAGCTTGTCTTGGCATTCAGGTAGACCAATGATCCAATCAACAACAAGGAGATACCACAGGTATACAAAACATAAGAACTGGTCCAGATTTTTTTGTTGATGGGGAAAACATAGTTCCAGCAATAGGCGATGGCCATCAGTGCAGCACCCGCCAGCAATACTTTTGCAATGCCCTCATAATCCTTGCCCTTTTCGCGCAGCAATACACCCGCAAAATAACCAATGATCACATTTACTGCAGCCGGGAAGGTGCTCAGGAATCCCTCCGGTTCAAATGGAACTCCTTCACCCTTGTACATGTGGTTTTCACCAACCAGCCATTTGTCGATGGGTACGCCGATATTGCCCAGCATGGTATAGTCGCCGCCCAGGTACAATACCAGCCAATAGCCCAACAAGATGGCGATGCTTGCATAGATCACCGCCTTTCTCGAAAGAAAATGAATCATCATGGCTGCGATGCCGTAGCAGAAAGCGATGCGGACCAATACACCAAAAAAGCGGGTTTTGTCGATTGTTTTAGGCAACCACTCGCCAGCGCTATTGATGCTTACAAATGGATACCAAGACAACAAGTATCCAATCAGAAAGATGAGAAAAGTTCTTTTGAGGATCTTACCGGCCACCTTGCCATGGCCCATTCCAGCCATTTTGGGCATGGTGAATGCCATGGCATTGCCCACTGCAAACAAAAAGGAAGGGAAGACAAGGTCTGTTGGCGTGAAGCCATGCCAGGAAGCATGCTCAAGGGGTTCAAACGGAGCTGATCCGGCCTGGTTGTTCACGATGATCATGAAGCATACGGTCATTCCCCTGAAAACATCAAGGGCCGTAAAGCGTTGGGTTGTTGACATGATAGAGCAGGTTGGTTGGTTCGATGAATGTAAGGAATTTGGCTTTTATTAATCTCATGGATTTTAACTATTTTGTCTACCGCTTAACTATTTGCCATGACCAACAAAATCGGAATGAATTTGCTGCTTTGGGGAACTGAGATCAATGCATCCCTTTTTTCGGTATTGGAGCAAATCAAGGCTGCTGGATACGATGGTGTGGAAGTCCCCATTTTTGATACCAATCCTGATCATTGGAAGCCTTGGAGGGAAAAGCTGGATGAATTGGAACTCGACCGCGTTGCCGTCACCATCAATGGCCCAGATCATCACCAGATCAGTGCCGATCCATCCATGCGCCATAAAGCCCTCGAAAGAAACAAGATGGCCCTGGAATGTTCGCAGGTATTGGGTTCCAGCCTGCTCACCGGGCCTTATCATTCAGCGCTTGGTGTATTTACAGGTTGCAAATCATCCGAAGAAGAAAACAAATGGGCCGCAGAAAACCTGTTTGAACTGGCTGAGCATGCAAAAGACCTGAACATAACACTGGGGCTTGAATACCTGAACAGGTTTGAGAGCTATTTGGTTTCCTGCACCGACGAGTTGATCGCGTTGGTTGACCGGGTTAATCATCCCAATTGTCAATTGATGTTTGATTCATTTCATGCCAACATTGAGGAAACCAATCTTGGTGATGCCATCAGAAAAATGGGCAATCGATTGGTACACGTTCAGTTGTCTGAAAACCATCGGGGAACACTTGGTGCAGGACATGTTGACTTCAAGGATATTTTAACAGCATTGGAGGATATCAATTACCATAGCATGATCAGCATAGAAGCATTCAGCAGCAAACTCAGTGCAGCGAATATTTGGCGCAACATGTTTGAATCTGAAATGCAGTTGGTGAATGACAGTAGTCAATATTTAAAAAGCATATAACATGAAAATAAACATTGCTATCGTCGGACTCGGATTTGGTGCAGAGTTCATTCCCATTTACCAGAGGCATCCGCATGCCAACATGTATGCCATTTGCCAGCGCAACGTCGAAAAACTCAATGCCATCGGAGATGCTTTTGGGATTGAAAAAAGATATTCAGATTACGATGAACTGCTGAAAGACCCTCAGGTTGATGCTGTTCACATCAATTCTCCGATTCCCAACCATGCAGCGCAATCATTGAAAGCGCTGTATGCAGGCAAACATGTTGCTTGTACCGTTCCCATGGCCACCAGTGTTGAAGACTGCATGAAAATTGTGAAGGCATGTAAAGAGACGGGAAAGAAATACATGATGATGGAAACCGTTGTGTATGCAAGGGAGTTTCTATTTGTAAAGGAGATGTATGAGAAAGGTGAATTGGGTAAGGTTCAGTTCCTAAAGGCTTCTCACCAGCAAGACATGGACGGCTGGCCTGACTACTGGCCTGGCCTTCCTCCCATGCACTACGCAACCCATTGCGTTGGCCCGGTTGCAGGATTGCTGAAGCTGGAAGCGGAGTATGTTTCTTGCTTTGGTTCAGGAACCATTCGGGAAGAGCTTGCACAGATCCACAACTCACCTTTTGCTGTTGAATCGGCCCATATCAAGTTCAAAAATTCAGACCTGAGTGCGTATGTGTACCGATCCCTTTTTGATGTTGCGCGCCAGTACCGCGAGAGCTTTGAAGTCTATGGATCCAAAAAATCATTCGAGTGGGCATTGATTGAAGATGAGCCGCATGTGGTGCGTACGGGGAAACTTCCTGAGCATGAGATCCCCAAGAAAGTAACGGTTCCAGATTATGCCCATCTTCTCCCGGAAGGCATCAGAGACTTTACAACAAAAGGAGTTTATGATGTAGCAGAAAATACCCACCTGAGCTTCACCCAGGGTGCAGGACATGGCGGATCACATCCCCATCTTGCCCATGAGTTTCTGATGGCCTTGGTGGAAAACCGCGATCCATTCCCGAATGCAGCACAATCCGCCAACTGGACATCCGTAGGCATCCTTGCCCACGAATCAGCCATGGAAGGCGGCGCGATTAAATATTTGCCGGATTATTTTAATGTATAATACAGGTTGAATAGGCCTTCAACTCCTTCAACCTCCTTAACTTCCCACAATGAAATTCCTCCTCACCCTCTCCCTTCTCCTCTCCACTGCTTTCGCCCAGCAAGCGCGCCGCATTGAAGTGCTTTTTCTTGGCGACAAGGGGCACCACAAGCCCATCGAACGCGTGCCACAATTGATGGCAGCCCTTGGCCCTAAGGGAATCAACATCACCTACACGGATGATTTGTCTGACCTGAATCCCAAGACCCTTGGCAAATACGATGCCTTGATGGTTTTTGCCAACTGGGATACACTTCCTGCACCTGCAGAGAAGGCATTGTTGGATTTTGTGGCTTCAGGCAAAGGGTTTTTGCCCATCCATTGTGCTTCTTATTGTTTCAGGAATTCCAGTGAATACGTAAAGCTTGTGGGAGGACAATTCTGGCGCCATACCATGGATTCCATCACTGCACAGATCGTCCAGCCACAACATGCCGTCATGGCAGATCTCAAGCCCTTCACCGCATATGATGAAACCTATTTACACAGCCAATTGCAGCCAGACAACAACGTTTTGGCGGTAAGGGAAATCAAAGCCGATCAGAAGAAAGACAAGCCAGGAGCAAGCACTGAACCCTATACCTGGACGCGCACGCATGGCAAGGGAAAGGTTTTTTATACGGCCTATGGCCATGATGAGAGAACCTGGCAGCTTGCCGGTTTTCAGGAGTTGCTTTACAATGGCATCATCTGGTCTGTCAATGATGCAGCCAGGGCAGCACATGTGGCCAGGGCTCCTCAGAAATTTGAATACCGTACAGCCAAATTGCCCAACTATGAGCAGCGTCCCGGCATCCAATACCAGCAGTTGGCATTGAATCCTGAGGAATCAATGAAGCATATCCAGGTACCGGTGGATTTCAACTTGGAATTGTTTGCCGCTGAACCCAATGTGATGCATCCGATTGCCTTGAGCTGGGATGAAAAAGGAAAGCTTTATGTTTTAATCACCAAGGACTATCCCAATGAAAGAAAACAAGAGGGTGGAAGCCATTATATCATGGTTTGTGAGGATACAGATAAGGATGGTAAGGCTGACAAGTTTACACCTTTTGCAGAGGGGCTGAGCATTCCAACAGGAATGGTTTTTGCCAATGGTGGTTTGATTGTATCACAAGCGCCGCACATGCTGTTTCTGAAAGACACCGATGGTGATGGAAAGGCCGATCTCAAGAAAATCCTGTTCACTGGTTTTGGCACAGGCGATACCCACGCAGGCCCATCCAACCTGCATTATGGTTTCGACAACTGGATCTGGGGTTGTGTTGGTTATTCCGGCTTCAAGGGCAAGGTGGGAACCGCAGATTCACTCCAGTTTGGACAGGCATTTTTCCGTTTCAAAGCAGATGGCAGCAAGTTGGAATGGATGACAAATACATCCAACAATACCTGGGGCTTTGCCTTCAATGAAACCAATGATGTATTCGGGTCTACAGCCAACAATTCACACGGTTGGTACATGGCCATCCCACATTCTTATTTCAATGCGCCCAACAACAATGGCAGCAGGAGCACGGATACCCATCGAGACATGAAGCCCATCACCGAGAAGGTAAGGCAGGTGGATGCATTCGGGGGATTTACCGCCGCATCCGGTCATAATTTTTATACGGCCAGGGCCTTTCCAAAAAAGTATTGGAACAGCATCGCTTTTGTTTCAGAGCCAACCGGCCATATCCTGCACCAGAACAACATGCAGAAAAAAGGCACTGATTTTTATGACAAGGAAAGTTTCAACCTGATGGCTGGGGCAGACGAATGGTTCTCTCCGGTTTTTTCAGAAGTCGGTCCTGATGGGGCTGTTTGGGTGGCAGACTGGTACAGCTATATCATCCAACACAATCCAACGCCCAAGGGGTTTGACAATGGTCCCGGAAATGCCTACCTGACTGATTTGCGTGATTTTACCCATGGCAGGATCTACAGGGTTTCCTACAAGGAGGCCCCTGAATACAAGCCTTTGTCACTTTCTTTGTCAGATGCAAAAGGACTTTTGGCTGCATTGAAAAACAACAACATGTTCTGGCGCATGCATGCCCAACGCATGTTGGTTGAACGCGGACAGAAGGATGTTGTTGCAGACCTGATTGCTTTGGTGAATGACAAATCTGTCGATGAAATCGGCATCAACGCACCAGCCATTCATGCGCTATGGACCCTGAAAGGATTGAATGCATTGGATGATGCCACCATTGCTGCAGCCCTGTCACATCCCTGCGCTGATGTCAGAAAGAATACCATCAAGGTAATGGACTTTTCAGCGGCTTCAGTGGCCACTATTTTGAAAAACAATGTGCTTCAGGATAAAGATCCATTGGTGGTGATGAATGCGCTTTTGCTCTTTTCCCAATCACCGCTTGATGCCGCTGCAGAGCAAGCATTTTTTGCCCGCATGAACAAATCAACGGAAGTGGAAGACAGGTGGATGCCTGATGCATTTGCCTGCGTGCTCACAGCCAACAATGCCAAGCTGATGAAAAAGCACCTGCAAAACCAGATCAAGGCCAGCAATTCAAAGAAAACTGCAATGCCTGCCATGGATCATTCCATGCACCAGATGGGAGGAGCAAAGGCTGCGCCAGTTGTTAAGGTGGATGGAATAGACCTTGTAGTAGCCGACATCAAGATTGATCCCGCCACACCCGCGGTACGTGAGCGGATCAACATTACGGTGGAAGTAAAAAACCAGGGAACAGTTGATCTCGAAAAAGAAAACTTTGTTCCTTTGGATATCAGGTTCGAAGGCATGGGAATCAAGGTTGATCAGATCAGCAGAAATTTTAAGGAAGGCATCAAGGCTGGAGAAACGGTATCCATCACCAAAAACCTGAACGGTCCATGGGTAGGCAACATCAGTGTCGGAACGGATGTTGTAGGCGATTATAACCTGACCGTAGCCATTGACAAGGCCAACGAAGTAAAGGAGTCCAACAAGAACAACAATGCCTTTGCGAAAAAAATAAGCTTCAGCCGTCCTGCAGACATGAATGCCTTTGCCCTGGAGTCAGCACTCAAAAGCTATGCCAACAAAGCACCGGCTGATAGCCTTGTTTCCATTTTGAAGAGCATCCAGGCGATGGAACCGCAGTCCAAAAATGGTATTGTCAAGGCCATGGCTGAAGGATGGAATTATCGTTTGAAAGACATCAAGCTGACAGAGGCTAATAAGCAATTTCTTGCTTCCGTTAATTCAGGCAATTCAAATGAAAGACTATCAAGACTGATGACTGCATGGGGCATTGCCACTGAAGGACAGTCCAATGCGGATGTGCTGCGGATCAAGATCAGCACCATCAAGGAAGCGATGAAATTCAGCCTAAAGGAATTTACTGTAAAGCCTGGCCAGTTGGTAGAAATTGTCTTTGAGAACCCAGATGCCATGCAACACAACATGGTATTCACAAAGCCAGGCATGCTTGAAAAAGTCGGAAGGGCAGGAGATGCGATGATGAAAGATACCAAGGGAGCAGACAAGAACTATGTTCCCGCCATCGCTGAAGTATTGTTCTCAACACCGCTGGTTAACCCTGGGCAAAATGTCACTTTGAAATTCAAGGCGCCAAGCACAGCCGCAGATTATCCATTTGTCTGCACTTTCCCCGGTCATTGGAGTATCATGAATGGGGTGATGAAAGTGAGAAACTGAAGAAAGGTTGAACCTGCCAGCCGCCAACCAGAGGTTGGTAAAAAGGCTGGGGGGTTGAAGCAGTTGAAGTATTCAACTTCAACTGCTTCAACTATTCCGGTCTCATCATCGGAAACAACAATACATCCTGAATCGAAGGTTGGTTGGTGAGCAGCATGCAAAGCCTGTCTATACCAAACCCTATACCCGCGGTTGGCGGCATACCATATTCAAGTGCGCGAAGGAAATCATGGTCGATGAACATGGCTTCATCATCGCCGCGTTCCTGGAGTTTAATTTGGTCTTCAAATCTAGCGCGTTGATCGATGGGGTCGTTCAACTCAGTATAGGCATTGGCAATTTCTTTTCCATTGATCATCAGCTCGAAACGCTCTACCAGACCGGGCTTACTGCGATGCTTCTTGGTCAGCGGGCTCATTTCGATGGGGTAATCGGTAATGAAAGTAGGCTGGATGAAATGATGCTCACATTTCTCGCTGAAAATCTCATCCACCAACTTTCCCTTTCCCATGCTTTTTTCTACTCCAATGCCCAATTGTTTGCAGACATTCCTCAGGGCCTCTTCGTCCATGTTGCTGATGTCAAAGCCAGTATGTTCCTTGATGGCGTCATACATGGTCACCCTTTTGAAAGGGGCTTTAAAGCTGATGGTTTTTCCACTCACTTCAGCATCTGTCGTGCCATTTACATCGATTGCTGCTTTTTCAAGCAATTGCTCGGTGGTGTCCATCATCCACAAATAATCCTTGTAGGCAGTATAAAATTCAAGCACAGTGAATTCAGGATTGTGCGTGCGGTCCATTCCTTCGTTCCTGAAGTTCCTTGAAAACTCATATACCCACTCAAAACCGCCTACAATCAGCCTTTTCAGGTAGAGCTCATTGGCAATGCGGAGGTACATGGGGATGTCCAATGCATTGTGGTGTGTGGTGAACGGCCTGGCAGAGGCACCACCAGGGATGCTTTGCAAGACCGGTGTGTCTACTTCAATGGCCCCACGTTGGTTCAGAAAATCCTTGATAGAGTTGATCAGTTTTGACCTCTTTAGGAAGGTTTCTTTTACTTGCGGATTGATAATAAGGTCAGCATAACGCTGCCTGTACCGGAACTCCGGATCGGTAACTGCATCAAAGGTTTCACCTTCCTTTTCTTTTACAATGGGAAGGGGTTTCAGCGATTTGCTCAGGAGGGTAAGCGACTGAACATGTATGGAGGTTTCACCTGTTTTGGTGGTGAACACATGACCCTTCACACCAACAATATCACCAATATCGAGTGTCTTCCAAACCTGGTCGTAGAGTGTTTTATCTTCTGTAGGGCAAATCTCGTCGCGTTTTACATATACCTGAATCTTTCCAGCATGGTCCTGCAATACAGCAAAACTGGCTTTTCCCATGTCTCTGATGCCCATCAAACGACCAGCCAGGCATACATCGGAAAACTCCGATTTATTTTCTTCACCCAGGTAACGTTGCTTTATATCGCTTGAGCTGATGTTCACAGGGAAGGCCGCAGCAGGGTATGGGTCTATCCCCAGTGCTTGAAGCGCTGTAAGCTTT
>Ga0102860_1000392_pt1 | contig 9751 bp, 6 predicted proteins | sample Colrivmeta1449A3_FD_84496 | JGI IMG/M metagenome (GOLD analysis project Ga0102860, IMG submission 84496) | Estuarine microbial communities from the Columbia River estuary - metaG 1449A-3 | ecosystem: Environmental > Aquatic > Marine > Intertidal zone > Estuary | place: USA: Columbia River Estuary...
ATCGGTTCTTTAAACGTCTCTGGAACTGCTGTCGAAACGGCCGTAGAAGTAAATGGTGAGCCTGTGTCAGAGTTTGCGATTCAGCAGGCGGTAAATACCGAAAAACAACGAATTCTCAATCAAAACGAAGGGCTTGACCCCGCGTTGCTGGAAGATGATCTTATCCGACCTCAGGTTGTAGAGCAGATTATCGGGCGCAAGCTCCTAGCGCAGGCTGCCCAAAATGGCGGCATGGCAATCTCCTCGCGAGCGACCAGCAAGTTATTGTTGGCCACGCCGGCTTTCCTAACAGATGGCCGTTTTGATCAAGAGCTGTATCTCTACAAAATTCGCAATCAAGGCTACACCAATGGCACGTTTCTCGAGATGATCAAAGAAGACATGGTCATCGAGCAATACGTGCGTGGTTTTGCAACGTCCAGTTTTATTACGCCAAACGAGTTTGTGCAACTCGCGGCGCTTACTGAACAGCAGCGTGATTATTATTATCTGACGCTGCCAATTCAGCCGATTGAAGGTGCTGTGGTTCTGACTGACGAGCAAGTTCAGAGTTACTACGACGCCAATAAAGATCGTTTCCAAGCGGAAGAGCAAGTGGTTGTGGAGTACATCGAGCTCGATCGTGGTCTATTTATTCAAACCAATGAGGTTAGTGAAGAGCAGATCAAAGCGCGTTTTGACGAGCAAGTGGACGCCCTCGAGTCGACCATTTCACGTCAAGCGGCGCACATCTTGCTGACTGAGCCATCAGATGCGTTACTTGCTGAGATTAAATCCAAGTTAGACGCGGGCGACGATTTTTCAGCCCTCGCCAAGACCTACTCTGAAGACGTTGGCTCTGCTGACTTTGGTGGCGATCTAGGCTACACCAGCGGCGATACCTTCCCTGAAGCGTTTGAAGACGCTCTCGCCGCTCTGGCCTTGGGTCAAGTATCCGCGCCAGTGAAGACGGATAGCGGCACCCATTTAATCAAATTGCTCGATATTCAAGAGCAAAAAGTGGATTTCGAGAGCGAGCGTCAACGCATTCGCGATCAACTGCTTGCGGAGCAGAGTGGTGAGTGGATGGCAGAAAAATTGGCCAAGCTCAAAGAACTTAGCTTTAACGCGGAGAACCTGACCGAAGTAGCAACGGATTTAGGCTTGACTGCCCAAGTCTCCGAACCCTTTACCCGCGACGGTGGCAACGGCATTGCTGCCTATCCATCGGTGGTAGAGGCGGCCTTTGGTGGCGATGTGTTAAAAGATAATTATGCCAGCAATGTTTTAGACTTAGGCGATGATCGCTATCTTGTCTTAAAAATGAAGAACTACATTCCAGCGCGCCAGAAAGAGCTTCAGGAAGTAAAATCGCTGATCACGGATACCTTGAAAGGCGAAACAGCGCGCGCCGAAATAGCCGCCCAGGGCGCAGCTCTGGTTGCCGGTATCAAGGCCGGTGAGAGCGTTGAAGCTGTTGCGAAAAGCCAAAAGTTAGATTGGCAGGTCGTGATGGATGCTACCCGCTCTGCAGGTGGCAACAATCCAGAAGTGGCACGTTTTGTGTTCACACTGTCGGCCAGTTCTGCTGGCGGGGTAGAGAGCTTTTATACTCGCAGTGGTGATTTTGTTGCGGTGCGCTTAACCGAGGTAACGCTGGGTAATGCGACCAAGTTAAACAGTGAGCAGCAAGCCAGCTTGGCCTATCTGGGTGCTTCATCGAGCACCAGCCGTGAGCTACAAGGCTTGCAATCGTCATTGCAGGCCAATGCGGATATCGTTCGTTAAAGCAGTTGGGGCTGGTCCAGAGCGGGCCAGCCTATTCTTTCCCTCCGTGTTTCCCTCCCTGTTTCCCTCTCTGTTTCCCTCTCTGTTTCCCTCTCTGTGGTTCTCTCTCTTTTTAGCTTCTTATGGCGCTGCACAAATGTTCGGCAGCTTTTGTGCTGGACAGCTTTTGCTAGATTTTCAGGCCATCAATAAAAAGCGTTAGCCGCTGCCCAGGTTGCAAGAGAGCAGTTTGACTTAATTTGTTCCAGCGCCTGATGTCGCGAATAGCAATATCAAATCTACTCGCTATACGCGACAACGAGTCGCCACGTTTGACGCGATAGGAGAGCCGTCGCAGGTTATCGGATTCTGTGTCGCCTGCAGTGTTGGTGGCCTTGTCGAGTTTGCCTTCAACCAGCAGCCGGTCGCCAACCTGCAGTGTATCGCTACTGAGTTTATTTATTTCTCGCAGCCTCTTAATGCTGGTCTCACTTGCCTTTGCGATGCTCCAGAGCGAATCCCCTTGGCGCACATGATAGTAGTTGGGCACCTTGCTGCGGCTGGTCGAAGCAAAACTGCTATCATCGCCGGCGTGAGGGATTAGCAGTAACTGTCCAATTTTCAGCTGATCTGAGGTTAAATCATTGCGTGTGCGCAACCACTGCGTGGGAACTTTAAAGCGACTGGCTATCTGAGACAGCGTGTCACCTTTTGTAACAGTGTACTCCGTGTGAGGAATCCACGTTTTAGGGTCTGTGGACGCTAAAAATTCGCGTAATGGGTCTGCATTGCCAATAGGTAGAAGCACCGTGTGAGAGCCTGTTGGAGGCGTTAACGCGCGGCGATAGGCGGGATTTAGCCGGGTGAACTCAGCAACATCAGTGTCAGTTAGCTTGATCACGCTACCTAGATCAATTTGCGAATCAATTTCGACGACTTCGAAGTAGGGCTGGTTGGGCATCTCTGGCAGCTGCAGCTCATATTTTTCAGGATTGCCAATAAGCTCCGCTAAGGCAAGTAACTGCGGCACGTAGTTGCGTGTTTCTCGCGGCAGATCGATTGACCAAAAGTCGGTTTCCTTGCCCGACGCTCGGTTGCGCGCCATCGACCGGCCGACATAACCTTGTCCCGAATTATAAGCGGCCAATGCCAAAAGCCAGTCATCGTCAAAAATACCATTGAGATTACTTAAATAGGTGATCGCCGCTTGCGTCGATGAGATAACGTCACGCCTGCCGTCGTACCAGCGGTCTCGGCGCAAACCGAGAGACTTGGCGGTCGAGGGAATAAACTGCCACAGGCCCACTGCGTGGCTGTGTGAGTATGCCAGCGGGTCGTAGGTGCTCTCGACAATCGGCAGCAGTGCTAACTCAAGTGGCAGGCCGGCTTTGTCGAGTTCGGCGGTGACATAAAATATATAGGGTTGTGCTCGCGCAAAAACCGTCTCTAGGTAACTGGGGTTTTCAAGGTACCAGTCGCGCTGAGCTTCAACGCTTGGGTGGAGTGTCGTGGGCGCTATTGCGAATCCCTCACGCAGCCGCTGCCAAAGGTCCATATCTGTTGGGGTGAGAATTGCTCGATTAGGCTCGTCATTCTGCGCAGAACTGCCACTGCCGTCTGACGTTATAGTTGGCCGTTGATTTGCGACCTCTGCGACCTGTCGGACAGCGGGTTGCTTATCGACTCCGGTTGTCGTTTGATCAGAGAGCTGCGCGCAGCCCGCCAATAAAAGAGCTGTGCCAAGGGCGAATGCTTGAATATGAAAAGCGATTGACGGCAAACTGGGCACTCTTGTCGCATTTAGGACTTGGAATTGTATCGATCAGTCGCGGTCGAAACAACGAAAGAGTTCCGCTTGCGGGCGATTAATGAGATCTGCGACACTTCGCTAATGTGGCAGCTGTACAGAAATCGCACGCTGGTCTTTGGTTAGCGCAGCGAACATAATAGGTCTTCACCCACGGTTAATTAGATACTATGGCTTTTACGCTTCTGAAAAATGCTGCTCAATCGCTCCGTGAGCGCTTGCAGGTGAAAGACCTAGAGAACACAGCCCCAGCGCTGCGCCATTGGTTGCAGAGTGATTTTGGTCGGTATTTGCAGGTGCGCGAGCGCAGAGTGATCGAAGAGCACTTTTCACAGCTGCCGGGGTATCGGTTAATGCGCTTGGGGCTCACGTCAGATCCGGAAACGCTCGATTGCTTCAACCATATTCATCGATTTAGCATACATCCCAATGAGTTAGAGGGCGCTCACTCAGCGCTCTCGACCTTTGTTGAGCTGCCGCTAATGTCTGAGACCATTGACGTGCTGTTATTGCAGCATGCGTTAGAGTTTTCGCGGTCGCCAAAAGCCGTTTTGGCGGAAGCCAGTCGAGTCGTTATGCCGGGTGGCCATATTCTGCTCTGCGCATTCAACCCCTATGGCCCCATGGGAATGGCAAAATTTTCAATGCAATTGTGCTTTGGTCACGCGCAGTATTCCTTCCATAATTTGCGCCTTGGACGCGTTATTGACTGGTTGTCTCTACTCAATTTTCACGTCATGGCGGTGGAGCATGGGGCGTATAATGTGCCGTTAAATTATCCTCATTGGATCGATCACGACAGCCGCTGGGAAAAGGTCTGCCAAAAAGCTCGCCTGCCTATGGGGAATTTCTATATGATCCACGCCATTAAACGCGTGCCACGCGGTATTATTAACCCCGCAAAATCATGGCAAGCGGCAGTGACCGGTTACAGAGTCACGCAGGGGCTGAAGCACAGCGCCGAGCGAAAAGAGAGCAGCCATTCGCTAACAAGACATACAGCTAACGAGAACTAGATGAAATCAGTTGAATTATTTACCGATGGTGCCTGTCGCGGCAATCCTGGCCCTGGCGGTTGGGGCGTCTTGATGCGCTACGGCGACAAAGAAAAAATGTTGTTTGGCGGTGCGCGTGAAACCACCAACAATCGTATGGAGTTAACTGCGGTCATCGAGGGCATCGCTGCGCTGACGGAACCCTGTAAAATAGCCGTGACCTCAGACTCGACCTATGTTTTAAAAGGCATCCAAGAATGGCTGCCGGCGTGGAAAAAGCGCAATTGGAAAACCGCCAGTAAGCAGCCGGTGAAAAACGTGGATTTGTGGCAGAAGCTCGATGCTGCCATTCTTGGCCACGACATTGATTGGCATTGGGTTAAGGGACACAGCGGCCATCGCGAAAACGAAATTGCGGATCAGTTGGCCAATCGCGGCATTGACGAACTCTAACCCATAAAAGACGACCCCAAGCAGCAGATATTATGAGACAAATTGTTCTTGACACAGAAACGACTGGTTTAGAAACCTCTCAGGACCATCGTATTATTGAAATTGGCTGCGTTGAACTTATCGGACGCAAGCTCACAGGCCGCCACTATCACCAGTATGTGAATCCGCAGCGAAAAGTGGATGAAGGCGCCATGGAAGTGCATGGAATCACCGATGAGTTCTTGCTCGACAAACCTGTTTTTAGTCAAGTGGTTCATGAGTTTCTCAGTTTTGTGGATGGCGCCGATCTGATTATCCACAATGCCCCCTTCGACGTCGGCTTTATCAACCATGAAATTGCCAAACTCAATGGTAAATATCTCGAGATAGAAAGCGGCTGTCGCATTATTGATACCCTTGCCCTTGCTCGTCAGAAACATCCGGGGCAAAAAAACAATCTCGATGCGCTTTGTAAACGCTATGGCGTTGATAACTCCCAGCGCGATTTGCACGGCGCGCTCCTCGATGCGGAAATTCTCGCCGACGTTTATCTGTTGATAACTGGCGGTCAAGTCAATTTCAATATGAGTGACCAGCAGGCATCCGACTCGGGGGAGGTTAGTGGCAAGAGCGCTATTCGTCGCCTTGCCGCAGATCGTCCGGCCTTGACAGTTGTCCGCGCCAGTGACGCAGAGATTGCCCTGCATCAACAGAGACTTGAAGGTATCGACAAGAAGAGCGGGGCCTGTGTATGGTTGCGCAACAGCGATTGATCACAGACCATGTCCAACACCGAAAACAGAGGTCTGCCGCAGACGGCGAGTGATTTTAAGCAACTTCAATCGCTTGTCGATACGTTGACAACCACCCGTAACCGCCATCGTATGAGTCGTCAGCTAGCTACCCTAAAACAGGCCAGTCAGCGCGGCAAAGTGATAGATCGCGATTGGGAAAAATGGCACACAGCGCTACTCCGTAATCAAGCCGAGCTGCAGCAGCGCAGTGAGAACCTGCCCAAATTCAGCTTTCCCGACCTCCCCGTCAGCGCCCGTGCCGATGAAATTGCCGCCTTAATACAAAAGCATCAAGTCATTGTTGTGGCTGGCGAGACCGGTTCTGGCAAGACCACCCAGCTGCCGAAAATTTGTCTGCAAGCGGGCCGCGGCGTCAGAGGGTTAATCGGCCACACACAACCTCGCAGAATCGCTGCGCGCACTGTAGCCAACCGAATTGCCGAAGAGCTGCAGGTGGAGGTGGGCGGTGCAGTGGGCTATCAAGTGCGCTTTTCTGAACAGACATCGCCCGACAGTTATATCAAGTTGATGACAGACGGTATTTTGCTCGCAGAAATTCAGCACGATCGCTTTCTGAGCAAATACGACACCTTAATTATTGATGAAGCGCACGAGCGAAGTCTGAATATTGACTTTTTGCTGGGCTACTTTAAAAAATTGCTGCCGCAGCGGCCTGACTTAAAAATCATTATTACCTCTGCGACCATCGATGTAGAAAAGTTTTCCAATCATTTTGACGGTGCGCCAATTGTTGAAGTGACGGGACGAAGCTTCCCCGTAACAGTTATCTATAAAGATCCCGACGATGTGGACAGCGATCGCGATCAAACCATTGTGAACTGTGTGCAAGATATTCAAGCACACGAAAAGCCCGGCGATATATTAATTTTTCTCAGCGGTGAGCGGGAGATTCGCGAAGTCAATCTTGCGCTTAAGCGCGCCCAGTTACCGCACACCGAAGTGGTTCCACTGTATGCGCGGTTAAGCCTTGCTGAACAGAGTAAAATATTTTCGCCGCACCGTGGCTGCCGCATCGTACTGAGTACGAATGTCGCTGAAACATCCCTGACAGTGCCCGGTATTCGCTACGTTGTCGACACTGGCCGTGCACGTATTTCACGCTACAGCTTCCGCACTAAAGTACAGCGCTTGCCGATTGAGCCTATCTCGCAAGCGAGTGCTAATCAGCGCGCGGGCCGCTGTGGCCGTGTCAGCGAAGGCGTGTGCTACCGGTTGTATGGGGAAGATGATTTCAACGCGCGAGCGGAATTTACTGATCCGGAAATTGTGCGCACCAACTTAGCGGCTGTTATTTTGCAGATGTTGCATTTAAAGATTGGCGATATTCGCAACTTCCCCTTTGTCGACGCACCAGACAGTCGAATGATTAGCGATGGCTTTAAATTGCTTGAAGAATTGCAGGCAGTTACTGCTGATGGCCAATTGAGTCCCCTTGGCAAACGGATGGTCAATATACCACTGGACCCACGCTTTTCGCGGATGCTGCTCGAGTCAGCCAAAAATGGCTGCCTCGCCGAAGTGCTCATCATCACCACCGGTCTCAGTATCCAAGATCCTCGCGAGCGGCCAGCGGACAAACAGCAGGCGGCTGATCAATGCCACAAGCAATGGCAGGACCCTGAGTCTGATTTTATCTCACTGTTAAATCTCTGGCGGCACTTTGAAGAGCAGCGACAAACCCTCTCCAGCAACCAATTTAGCCGCTATTGCAAAAGCAATTATGTCTCTTACCTACGCATGCGGGAGTGGCGCGACCTGCACCACCAAGTACACAGCGCCTGTCGCGACTTAAAACTGACTGACAACACCCAGCCCAGTGAGCCGGAAGCGGTTCATCGCTCGCTACTGGCTGGCCTGCTGGGTCAAATCGGTATGCTTCAGGAAAAGTGGGAGTATCTCGGCACGCGCAATCGCAAGTTTTTTATCTTTCCAGGCTCCGGTGTGAGTAAAAAACCGCCAAAGTGGTTGATGGCCGGGTCTTTAATGGAAACGACCAAGCAGTTCGCCCTCGATGTGGCAAAAATCGATTCAGATTGGCTCGAGCCATTGGCCGCCCATTTGGTTAATAAAACCTACAGCGAACCCTTCTACAGTGTTAAGTCTGGTCAGGTGATGGCCAAAGAGAGGCAGACCCTGTTTGGCTTAACCATTGTCGAAAACAAAAATCGTGTCTACGGCCAAGTTGCTCCAGACGAAGCGCGCAGTATTTTTATCCAACAAGCGCTGGTGGAGGAGGGCTATCGTGGCAAAGGCCACTTTTATCAGCACAATCAACAGCTTGTCGAAGAGCTGCAAGCCCTTGAAGATCGCTTCCGTCGGCGTGACTTGCTCGCCGAGCAACAGGTAATTTTTGCCTTCTACAATGAGCGCGTGCCAGCGGATATCTACAACCTTGTGGCCTTTGAAAAGTGGCGCAAACAGGCAGAGGCAGAGCAGCCTAAATTACTGTTTCTCGAAAAAGAGTATTTGTTGCTACGCGGCCTTTCCCAAGATGAACAGGCGCAATTCCCAGAGTCTGTTGAGTGCGATGGCGTGAATTACCCCCTGCAGTATCATTTCGAACCCAGTCACAGCGATGACGGTGTAAGCGTCGTTGTGCCGCTGCCCCTGCTACACCAGTTGCCAAAATACTTCTTTGAATGGCTCGTGCCAGGCATGCTGCGGGACAAATGCATCGCGCTGGTGAAAAGTCTGCCCAAGCAGACACGACGCAACTTTGTCCCTGTTCCAGACTATGTTGATGGCTTCTTGGCCAAAGAGAAAGCCCAAGATCGCCCACTGACGGAAAGATTAGGCGAGCATCTGCAGCGAGTGACGGGCGTTTCTATCGCGCCAGAGCACTGGAACAGCGCGAATCTCGATCCTTGGTACCAGATGAATTTTATTCTGGAAGATGAGCGGGGAAATGTTGTCGCCAAGGCGCGCAGCTTGGAAAAACTACAGCTTGAGTTTAAACAGCAGATTAGCCGCGGACTGGAAAAAGCGGCCGATAAAAGTGCCTCGCGGCAAGGCATCACTGAGTGGGATTTTAACGAGTTACCCCAAGAAGTCGCTCTAGCTCACGGAAAGATGACGATAAAGGCGTGGCCAGCACTGCGCGATTGCGGCGAGTCTGTCGCCCTTGAAGTGATCGACAATCCATTGCAAGCAGAGCGCTTGAGCCGTGATGGGCAACTTCGATTGATGCTGCTGAAAGGTCGTGAGCAAGTTAAGTACCTCAGCAAGCAGTTGTTGCGCGGCAAGGAATTGGCGCTGACGGCGAGTAAAATAGGCGAGCGGCAGAGTATTGTCGACGCGCTAATTCGTGCCAGTTTTCAACAAGCGCTGTTTCCAAACGGTAAAATTGTCCGAGATAAAGAGCAATTCGAGCAGGCATTTGAGTCGGGTATTGGTCAGGTTGTTAGCCTTGCTCAAGGCTACGGCCTCGCCATAGAGTCCCTGTTGACCCCGCTTCATGCCGCGCAAAAGCAGCTTCGTACTCTTGGCTTACCGGCCATTTACGCAGCAGAGGATATTCGCCAACAAATCGATTGGTTGTTTTCTGTGGATACGCTGGCCGCAGCCAATAGCGAAGTGATCGCCCAGTACCCGAGATACGTAAAAGCAATTCAAGTGCGGCTTGAAAAAGTTGCCGGCCAACCCAGCAAAGATCGCGAATATATCGCTGAGTTGCACGAGTTGCTGGCACCTTGTAAGCTGGCCTTGGTAGAGGATCAGCCGCTCCCTCTTGAAATTGAAGGTGCATTGCGAGACTTTACCTGGCTTGTTGAGGAATATCGTGTGTCTTTGTTTGCACAACAGCTAAAGACCCGGGTTCCAGTGTCGCTAAAACGCCTGCAAAAACGCTGGCAGGAGATCGACGATCAGCTGCGACGCGTCAGAATATAGCGCGCAGGTTTGCGAACGGCCAACCAGATACTGAACATAGGGTGAAACTATTAACTAATTGCTGGGTC
>Ga0102860_1000398_pt1 | contig 9685 bp, 5 predicted proteins | sample Colrivmeta1449A3_FD_84496 | JGI IMG/M metagenome (GOLD analysis project Ga0102860, IMG submission 84496) | Estuarine microbial communities from the Columbia River estuary - metaG 1449A-3 | ecosystem: Environmental > Aquatic > Marine > Intertidal zone > Estuary | place: USA: Columbia River Estuary...
AATGAGTAAGAAGATAATGGGAAACCATCAATGATTGGGTTCTCAATATCATTTGTATGAACATTGTCAAATGCTGGGTTCAATACAAACTTAACATTTGCTAAGAATGGAATTACATATGAAGTATAAGCAAATCCAAAGTTCAAGTCCATACCTTTACCAGTGATTGCACCAATATCAGCAGCTTGGATAAGAAGACCAGATGAAATAGCTTCTTTTTTGATAGCTTCATTTACCATTCTCATTCCACCCATACCAGTTTGAACTACTAAAGATCTTTTTGGATCTGGACCTTGGAACTCAACTTTACCATTAAAGAAGTTGTAGATTTCTCCACGGAACAAATCAAGTGTAAAGTTATTTTTGTTATATACTCTTTTAAAAGAGTTATCCAACTGTCTCCAAAGACCCACAGATAATCTAATATCATCTGGACCATCTTGACGTACTCTACCTCCTTGTCCCCACATTAAGTAAGTCTCAATGTCAGTTGCAACTTTAGAAAGGTGAGCAGATTCCATTTGAGTCAAGAATGTTCTAGAAAGATCACCATTATCAAATGCTTTTTTAACTTTATCTTTACCCATGATCTTGATCATATCTTCTAAAGATGTGATTGAAGGATCCATAGTATTTTTATCAAAAGTTCTCCAGATTTCAGTTACAGGAACTGTACCATCTGCATTCATTCCACCTTTAATCATCAAGTCTGCACGTGATGAGATAGAATAATGTACGTGAGCTTCAGCACCTCCTACAAAGTTGTAGAATTCACGGAAACCAGTTCTTGTAGTAATGTCAGAGAATCTTTCTCCATACTCACCTCTAGCAGAACCTTTACGGAAAACTTTTGTACCATTAGATAAATACTTATTATCTAAATATTTAAAGTTATCATTATTTACTAATTGTACAGTATAAACATATCCGTCACCTAATGGAAGAATATCTTCATCTGTAATATACATCTCAACTCCGTTATATTTGTCATAAGTGATGATATCACCATGTCCAAATTCACGTCTGCTAAGTTTAATACGGAAAGTACTACCGTCAACACCTTTAAAAGTATTATCTGGTTCAATGTCTTCAATAACATATGGAAGATCTACAGATACAGGAGTCTGCCATCTATACTCTCCACGAGCATTATCAACCATAATTACATTTTTGCCACCAAAACTTGACATTTGGTAAAGGGGCATTTCAACTTTTTGAGCCATAGCCCAAAGGTCTACTGGACCTAAATCCATAGGTTCAGCATCTTTTAGCATGTTTACCAAGTGGTATGAATCCACATGGGAACTTGCATTGTAAGCGGTATCTCTAAGGAATATACCATTGTTCATTACTGGAGTTGCCATTTTTTATATTAATTTAAATTGTTACTACTTAAAATCTTTTAAAAAGATTATTTTGTCTTTTAATTGTTTTTTGTGGTTTATTAGAAGTATATCTTCTATCTTCTTCTTCTTCACCAGCAGAAGAGGTTAATCTTCTTGATTGTTCTGTTTTTAATTGTCTTACTACTTTTTCAGTAGCTTCTTTAGATCCTATTTCTCTCACTTTATTTTTATATCCATTTGGATCTGCAAGTAACCAAAGTGCTTCTGCAATAAGATCATGTCTTGGTTCTACAAATTGATACTTCTCTAATAAGTGTCCAAGTAAGTTGGTTGGTTTACCTGATATAGATGGATAATTTGGTTGTACTAATCCTGAGTAAAGTAAACTTTGAGTTTTTTTATCAAGTTTAATTCCACCTATATCACCAACAGATAAAGTATTATAAACATTATCCATGTAATATTTAGCAGCTTCTTCTTGCTGTCTTTTTTTACTTTCTTGTTCAGCTAATTGTTTTGCAACAATCTTTTCTTGCATTTTATCCAATTTTGGTTTAAACTGCAATGCTTTTTGTTCAAGTTTACCAAGATCTTTCCAATCATCAATTTCTGATTCAATTTCTTCAGGAGTACCAAAACTTGTTGCATATAAATATTGTCTTGCAATTTCTTCTTGGTCATCTTCAGATGAAGGATCTAATTGAACTATTTCTTCTACATAAGCAAGAGTTCTAAATAAACCTTTAAGATCTTGTCCACCATCTGCAACGTATTTAGCAGCTATTTGAAGTTCTTCAGGTAATGACTGAAAAAATTCTTTTGGTGTGTTTTGTCTTATGGTTTCTTCTTTCTCTTGTAAGTTAGCTTCAAAAAGTTCTCTGAAATCTTTAGTGCTATATTCTTCTAATGGTTTATCATCATCAAAAGGAATAAGACTTCCTTCTTCAATCATTTTTTGAGCTAGTTCAAATAAACCTGATTTATCTACTTTAGGTCTACCTTTATTACCAGCCTCTTCTTCTTGAGAAATTAATCCATCAAGTTCATTAAATGCTTCTTGAACTTCTGCATCTGATACTGTTTCTTTTTTATCAGACTGATTAGTTTCAGTATCTTTTTTAGAATCCGGTTTGTCAAAGAACGAAGTATCTACAGTTTCTTTTGAAAATAAAGATTTTGGTTTTTCTTCACCAGGTAACATAACATTTTCTGCTCCTGGCATTCCAAAAATCTCATCAATATTTACATCTACTTGTTCTACCGTTGTAGAATCTTGTACCTGATCTTCAGGCTTAGTATTGGTTGTTTCCATTTGTTGGTTTTTATTGGTTTATTACTTTAATATAATAATAAATTTTTAAAATTTAAAAGAATAAAAATAATTTTGAGCACTATATAGCTAACTACTTATTCTTTTTATTTTGTTTATTATCATCATATTTATTTTTATTCTCTCTAGCAATCTGTAATTGTTTATCAGCTATTTCTTTTTGAGTTTGTAATTTCTGTTCTTCTAATGATAATTTTTGATTATGTTTAATCATGTCATCATTTTGTTTTTTTCTCTGTAAATCAGTCTGTTGCTGATATTGTTCAGTTTGTCTTATTTCTTTCATAGCATCTCTGTAATCAGAAACTTCATTCTTATCTATATCAGCCATAGAACCATAACCAGCAGCTCTAATTTCTGCAACTAAAATATCTCTTTGTCTATCTTTTTCTTTTTCAGCCATAGTTGCATCAATCTTCATTTGTTCAATTTCTTGTTGTTTTTGAAGTGCTTGATCTTGCATTTGTTGCTGTTGTTGCATTTCTTGTTGTTTTTGAGCTTGTTGTTTTTGTTCTGTAGACTTAAGAACTGTATTAAGTTCTGCAATAGAATCAGATTGAACAACTTTACCTATATCATAAATACTAGCACCAGTTGTATTATTTTGTAAAGCCATTTGTTTTAACTGTTCTAAAACTGCTCTATGATTTGCTGTAGTAGTACAAAATATATTTAAATCTCTTAACAATAAATCAGTTCCATTTATTTCAAAATTTACTTTTTCATCATTTGCTGTTATATAAGTTAATCTTGAAGATGGATTAGTAGAATGATAATACTGAGCTAAGTCAGTTCTCATTTGATGTACTCTTGGCATTAAATAATCAGCATGCTGTATAAAATATACTTCTGTTTGAGCATATGATGCAGCAACAGCTTGTTCTACTCCTGTAGCAGTTTGTTGAGATAATTGTTGACCCATTCTTTGAGGATTAACACCAATTACTTCATAAGCTTGTTGTTTAAAGTGATTAGCTAACTGTACTCTTGACATTAATCTCTCTGTCTGAGATAGATCTAGTTTTTGAAAATGCTGGAAGTTTAATGCATTTTCAGTGTTTGTAATAGAAGTATCCAATGGTAACATCTGGAAGTTCTTCATTGCTACATATGCTTTAGCATAATTACCTTTACCCCAATCTTCTCCTAGTGAATGTCTTGGTAAAGTATTTTGATCAAGCATAATAATAGTACCTAGTTCATCAACTAGTATGTCAGCTATCTGGTTATTGACAATGTTATATCCAATTTGGTATGGCTTCATTAGATCAATAAGTGCTGTAGACTTAGTATTTCTATCAGAAAATACAGCTCCTTCTACTGGAAGTTTGCATCCATAAAGTGAATTATCACCCTTAAATTGAAATTTAAGTGGTCCAATTTTTTTTCTATTTACACCTATGTACATAGGAGAAAATCCTCCTGGATTATTCATACCCCAAAATGAAGGAATATTTGGTCCAATCTTTACACCACCCCAAACTTCATTAATCCAAATCCAATCTATATGTTCTCCAAAAACTAAATTGTCTTTTGTTTTATTTTTAAAGAGTCTAGTATCATAAATTGGTTTATCAATTACTTTATAATCTTCAGTAATGATTTCATTGGTAACTTCTCCGGATTCAACTATTTTAGTTAAATGTCCTACTTTACGTTGAGATTTCCAATAACATGTAGTTACTCTAAGTAAATAAGCTGTACCTTGATCATAATAATCTTCTCCTTCAGCAAGTATCTGTGTAATTACATCAGATCCATCAAGAACATTACCTGACATAAAAGAAGTATATTGTCTATATGCAAGAGACGGCATTTGAGTATTCCAATCATGTGATTTAGTACCATCATAAAAAGAACCATCATTTTGCATACCACCAATTGTATAACCAGCTGATCTAATAGGATATATTGCTTCTAAAGCTTGTAATTGTTCATCATCCATTAAGTATCCATACTTGTCAATAACATCTGCCGGAGTAAGCATATCTGTTTTACCTACCCAATTAGATTGTGAAATATATCTAGCATCTGGAGACTTATGATAAAAACAAAGAACAGGATTCCATAATTCTACTTCATAATCATCTTCCATCATATGAAAATGCCAGAACTCTCTATCTGTAATTAACATATCACGGAAACCTCTTTCCTCTAACTCATCCATTCTAAATCTTTCAACATCTACTTTATGTTGATGTGTAGCCCACTGTTCTATCATAGAACGGTAATCTTTTTTAAAGAACTGTTCTATTTCAGGTAATGATTTTAAATTATCAGGAGTTAATTGTTGTTGTGCTTCCTCTGATTCAGGATCTAAACCTTGTTCTAATAAAGCTGCTGTAACTTTAACTTGAGCATCTGATAATAAAACTTCTTCTACCATTGCTCTTTTTTGTTCCATCATCTCATTGTATGAGAACTCATCAACAGCACGGTAAGTAAGTTTAGTTGATCTCTTAGCAAACTCAGCTACTAAAACATTGATAACATTAGGTATAATAGGATAAAACTTTAATTCTAATGCAGAAGCATCTTCTTTAGTTAGTAGTTCTACTATATCTTTATAATCATTATCTTCTTCAATTATATAATCTGTTCTATCAATAATACCTTTTGCTAGTTTATAATTTTTCATTAATCTTCTAGCATTTCTTCTAATTTGTTTTAGTCCTTGCCACTCCAACCAGTCAAGATTCCATGCAGCCCATTCATCATCTTTTTCTTTTTTGGGTAAAAATTGCAAAGGTTGAGTAATAGTACCCATGCGGTTCTGTTCTACCTTAGCTCCTTTTTTTAGTTGTAACGCATTATATACTTGCATATCACATCAGTTTAAATATTGTTTTATTTTTGGAAACTCCATTAAGCTGTCTAGATAAAGTAGAATATTTTATATTATATTTTCTACATACTTCAGATATTGAGCTATAAACTTTTTTTGTTTCCAAATTAATAACTTTTTTTTGAATACATGAATAATCTTTATTTACATTTAGAATGGATAAGTCAGATAAGGCATAAACTTTTTTATTTTTTAACTGTTTAATTTCTTCTTTACTAATCCCTTCTCCAAATTTTAAATAACAATTATTTATAGATTTTCCTACAATACAAGCTCTTCTTACTCTTGATGGGCTTGTATTTAAAAATAAGGATGCCTCTACTAATGTATTATAATTATATATAATATAAGTTTTTAAATCCACAATTACAAGTTTTCTACTATTCTTATTAACAAATCTCTGTCCTTTTCTACACTGTGGTTTTAATTTATATCTTTTTTTAGCAGCAATTGAAATTTTTAATTTTGCTTCATCTGTGTGTTGTAAATTTAAAATACCTTCACCCCCATCTGTTAAATTACATAAGGTGCCTGTACAATTATCTACTCTTCCATATTGTTTTATATATTCTTTTTCTTTATTACAAGCTTCTTCCCATGTTAAATTATCATGTAATATGTTAACTTTAAAAACATTATTACATTTTTTTACAATATTTTTCCAATAAGTATTGCGACCACACTTACTGTAAGCTCTAGAATTTTTTTTACCAATACCAATATAAAAAATAGTATCTGTGTCAGGTCTTATATGTGCATACACACAACTCATTTATTTTAAATTTTTAAATGGATTTCTTGATATTTTATTAACTATTTTATTAGTTGAACCCATGTGTCTAAATGGTTGAACTGATCTTTTAAACAAATTTTCTGACTTTTGCAAGTTTTTAGCTGCATCATCCATAATTGTTCTTTTAGTATAACCTCTATTTGACTCTTGAATTTTCATAAAAGACACTAATGCAGCAAATGAAACTAATCTATCCACGTTTACTCCATCAGCATATTCTCTCATTTCTTTAATTAACATAGGATCTGGTATACGTTCAATACCATATTTAGTTTTTACAACTGTTCCGTCAGATTTTAATTCTTGATCTAATTCTTCTTTACAAAATTCTATAGCATAACTAAGAAGGTGAGCTTTAAAAAGAGTACCTGTATTTTTCCAACCATATTCTTGAAATACATTAGCATTAGAACCAAGATCTTTTAAGAACATAATTTGACTTTTAGGAACTAGATATTTCTGTTTTTTTCTGGAAATCATATACTGAATAAATAATGATATGTTATTTTCTACAAGTGTCCATGCATTATACCACTCAATTATAAGTTCTAATTGTTTGTGTGTTTGATTAATGTCATCATATCTACCACACCAAGCTGCTACAATTTTACCTTGTTCTATATATGTCTCAGTTTCAACACCTGTAACTTTAGTTACTTCAATTGGAGCTTTCATTATATATATTGAACACAGTGATTCTGAGGTAGTTGTCTTTCCCTCAGACACCGGGTCAATAGATGCATAATACATTCCAAATGTAGGATCTGTTACTGGTCTTTCCCATACTACAAGACAACCTGTTTTATCTTCTGTCTTTTTAGAAATAGGAAATTCCATTATAGGTCTTTTGTTACTTTTATTGACTACAGGTTTTCCTTCTGCACTAGATTCAATTTGTAAAAACTCATATGCATATTCCTTATCTTCAATTCTTCTTTCTTGTGCTGATAAAAGATGTGGTGGAAATACTGATACTGTTCTATAGGCAAAAGCTTCTTTAATATTTCTTGGATGCTGAGATATCCTTAACTGATAATCTTCAGGAGCAAGTTCATCTTTCCATTGTTTAAATTGTTTTTCTAATGCTTCTATTGCTTCTTCTACAAGTGAATTACCATAAGAATCTATATAAGGAGGCATAGACCATTGTTCAGGAATAAATAAACCTGACATACCTATAGTACCTTTTTCATCTATAAGATTTGTTTCTACTGCATAAATATCTTTAGATGTAGGATTTAATATCATATCTTTTAATGGATTACACTGAGATAAGTCTCCCACAGATCCTGCAGCTATAAACATACCTGTAGTTATTAAACCTGATCTCATTGCTGGTCTCATATACTCATATGTCTGATCCATTTTAGGTGCAATCCCAGCCTCTTCATGAAAGAAGTATTTAACTGGACCCCCTACACCATTTGTTGGATCTTTTTCAAATGACATACCTTGAATAGTACCTTTAAGACCAACTTCTGTTTTTCTATCACCTTTTCTTACCTCAATCTTCTGTTGCCACATCATAACTTTACTTGGATTCATTGGACGGTACCATGCAGTATGTTCATTTAAGAATGCAGCATATTCATCTAAAAATTTCCAAGATCCTTTTTCATTAATATAGTCTTTAAGACTAGCACCCATTTTTAAAGTAACTCCTGCTTCAAACCATTGTTGATTTATAAGTTTACCCATATGATAATAAGAAGATGCTATCTGACGTTTCTTTAAAATAGCAGAGTGTTTATAGTTTAGTTCTGCTAAAAGTTCATAAAGAGCCATATGATATTGAGCATCTCTAATTTTAGCAAAGTCAAACTTTTGTTGTTCTTTATCAAAGATTGGTAAAAAATTTAACCACATATAGTATTCTCTTGCAAGAAACCAGGTAGAATCTTTATCCTTTATAATTATACCTTTTCTACATTTAACTTTTTGGTCATCCCAATAATTTATAAAGTCTCTTGATTTGAAGGGAGCTGTACAGTATACCCCATCTTTTTTAAATTTAGTTGACTCTGATATAAATACTTGGTTTGTAAGTTCATTAAACTTATATTGACCTGGTTCTTTAAAAAGATCTCTAATAAAGTTACTGAAGTCTTCTCTGGATTCAAAACTTGTAGTTGTCCATTCTTCGTTTTCATAAGTTGGTATGTCTTGATAAATTTCACTCATAGTTACTGATCATATGCTGTACCTATTCCTCCACGCACTCTACTGGACTGTTCTTCCTGAAGATCTTTGTAGGCACCTTTAAATGATGCTCTAATTGCTTCATAGTTTTTAGCTGCAGCAATTAATGAATTTATATTTCCATCTCTACCAGCAGTAATTGTTGTAACCTCCATATATCTTGCTAATCTATCTAGCATAGATGCAATACCTTTATATGCTCTGGATGTAGGAGTCTCATACATTTTTTCACAAAACTTAAGAGCTATAAAGATTGTTTCATCTTCAGTAGAAAACTCTGCTCCAATCTGTTGTAGTACTAGAGATTCTTTATCTACATCTGGAGTAAAGAAAAATGGATTTAGATCAGGATTTGGACAACACATATAAAATAAATACATGTATATTTTAAGATAATCATCCGGATATTCATCCATTACATCTTTAAGAGCTTTTAATGTATAGCAATGTTCAGTAGGTATTACTACTCCATTCTGTACATCAAATAGTTTAGTTAAAATCATTTCTTTTTAATTTTATGTCTATTATCACTAAGGTAGTGAATAATTGCTAATACTTCATCTACCAAATAAGGTACTGAAATTGGTATGACTTCTTTTACAATTGGTTCCCCGTTTTCATCTAACTTACTTATAGGATATCCCCAATCATCTTCTTTCTCTACTTCAAAAGTAATATGATGTATAAATATTCTCCCCGGCTTTAATTTTGGATTATGCTTAAGTATAATATACATATAAATACTAAGCTGTAATGCATAATGATAAAAATTACAATCATCAAGACTATCTACAGGAGAAGTCATTTTTTCAGATTTACCATCCCAGTCTACATAAGATTCTTTCTTTATTTCTTTATTAGTTTTATAGTCAATGATATTTACTTTACCATTGACTATTTCAACTAAGTCTGATTGACCACAGATTCCTGCTGATCTTAAATAGACCATATGTTCTGGATACACGCCTGGTTCTAGTTTTTGACTTGGAGCAAGTTTCACACCTTCTCTAACTTCAGAAGGTTTAAATACAGGAACAGTTACTCCTTCCCTTTCTATTGAAGCTAAAGAACATAAATCACTCTCTCTTTGATTATGATACCATGTACCAAGAGTAGTTGATCTAGTAGATTCATTATTCCATATTTCCTGAATAATTTTAGGATCTATTCCT